>Ga0183095_10717_pt1 | contig 67425 bp, 76 predicted proteins | sample BioMet4_FD_130346 | JGI IMG/M metagenome (GOLD analysis project Ga0183095, IMG submission 130346) | Microbial communities from bioreactor (seeded with sewage sludge) at LBNL, California, USA - Biofuel metagenome 4 (v2) (version 3) | ecosystem: Engineered > Bioreactor > Anaerobic > Unclassified ... | reverse complement strand
GCCTGATAACGTTTCGGAAATCGAACAGTTCGCTTCAAAGTATATATTTCCAAATTACGTGCATTTTCCAAAAACAGCAAATTCGATTCAGATCTCTTGCTTGCCAATACAGCCATTGTCTCTCCTCATCAGCGCCACAAGGGCGCTGATATCAAGATTCCAGATTTAAATGCAGAAGCCGAGGGTAACCCCATTAGAGTTGCCCGCGTAGTAGCTGGTGACCGCACCCGCAGGACTAACAAAGCAGAAGTCGGTCGTATTTGCGTTATGTGGTGATCTTTCCCACCAATACTGTGCAGTTCCAGCTACAGTTCTTACACGAGACGCGGCATCCGGAAATAATGGATACTGAACACCTTCGCCGTCAAATGAGTATGACCTTGCTCCGAATACTTCAATCTCAGACGGAAGCCACAGCTTGTCTTCTGTTTGAACAATTCCAGATGATTGGCTTCCTGCGGAAGTCTTCTTTAAAGTTGTTGCAATGATATTCTGCCATTCCTGTGGGAAATTGGCAAGAACACTCGGAATTATTGTCTGCCGCATATAAGAACTCTTCCACCCACCAGCGTTGGTATTACCGGTATTAAACTGTTTGGCCACCGAAAGGCAATCTGCAGCAATCAGAGACATGGCGAGCTTGTTTCCTGATGGATCAACATCGTGATTGAAGTCTGCAATTTTAAATGCAAGTGTCGTTCCATCCTGCATGGTAACTACATGACGATCTCCAACGTTCCAGAAATCTCCGGCCTTTCCGCTATCACAAACAGCCTTGATCTGCGCGGCTGTTGCATCCGCAAATGCAATCTGTCCCATAGCCCATACATCGGTGATACCATACCGATCAATATTAGTTGTATTGCTTACTGTCTTTCCTGATATCTTAGCCGAAACTGTATAAGTACCCAGTTTAGGTAAAGCAACTAACGTTGTACCATCACTGCCAACAGTACCAGTGACAGTAGTTGTTCCAATCTTAAGGCTTACCGAAGTACCAGCAAGTCCTTTTACTCTGGCAACAATTTCATTCAGCCAATGCTTGTTATCGTGAGCCCAAATCCATTCTGAAAATGCCATCTATCTATCCTCCTATGACAGTGTCTCAACGATAGATCCGTCTGTGTTAAAGACAGTCGTATGCGTCATTAATAGTGTTGAACCGTCTGTATCTGTATATTTGTCTGTAATCGAACCGTCTGCATTAAAGACAGTCAATTTTTTGTTGCCAGCTGAATTTGTACAAGCAATCGACCCATCGGAATTAAATACAGTTGTTTGCGCAACAAAACCAAGAAACTGTTTTAGCGTCTTAGCATCTAAGCTGGAAAGCGAAGCGTTTGCATCATCAATTTCATTTTGAAGATGACCGGCTGCGTCTTCTGACAACTGATCCTTCATTGTTTGAAACCATGCACTAAATGCAGATTGCTGCAAATTCTTATATTCTTCAAATGCAGCAACCATATCATCGTAGGACTTGGACCCTTTTGTTTCCAAGTTCTTGATATAAAGAACATAAGCATCATATTGTGCATTGATGTCGGATTTTTTATTTGAAAAGTACGATTCAAATTGTGCAGTAAACTGTGAGAAATCAATTTTATCAACAGTACCAGCAACATATCCGCACAATGCAGTGTTTGTTCTTGTATCAGTAATATTCTCCTGGGTAATTTTTACTGCACCAACTCCAATATAGATCTGAGCTAAACAGATTTGATATATTCCGCTCTCTCTAACCATTGTTGGTGGAACAGGATTTGTGCTTTTCGCGCCAACTATATATTTGGCAAAAATATCTCTGTCCGAGTCGCTTCGTTCCAGGATAATTGCATCAATTCTAGGATATGTTGCATCTGCCGTATCGAGTGTAAACTCTTGTGCCTGTGCGAAGAATCTAACTTTGCCTTCAATATTCGTATATCCGGTTGCTACCGATACAGTCATATTGTCATTTGCAGTTACCTGAAGATCACCCTGGAAAACACCGGTGGTGAAGAATTTTCTAAGCCATGTTGAAAAACTATCTGCATCATAAATTCGGTCTCCTGATTCGGAGTTGTAGAAAAAAGCATGATTTAGTGTTTCTGCCATATCATTGATCACTCCAATCTATCGTTTCCGGCAGCGGATCTCCAAAAGTCGGAGAAACCGTCATATGACCGAATTCATATGTTTCCTGAAGTTCGGTTATTCTAAAATTCTCCTCATAATTCCACTGGTTCTTTCTGACCGTAACAATGTCGCCAAGATCATAATTCTGCATGTAGACGAAATTGACATCTGCTCCGGTTTCACATTCGAACGATTTAGAGAGAGAATTTGCTGACAGTGATTCCTCACCTCGCTGCTTAAGCTCTGATATATATTCATCATGCGTCACTTTATCGGATTGAACATCCTTCGCATCAACGAATACTTCCCTAAGATCTAATCCGGATGCTTCTCCGACAGTTACATATGTTCTGGCGTCTCCGTCTCCCTCTCCTCCGACATAAGCAACCGTCCTGTACGTCTGATCGTTGTACTTATATGTTGCCTGATGGAGATTATCGTAGGATTCGCTGAATATAACTCTGTTTTGGTTCTGCTGTGATTTAGTCCTGTCCACACCCTCATAGATCTCAAAAACAAGTTTTCTATCTTCAAAATTTGGAGAGAATCGGAAACCAAGGTTAGCGGATTTAGCAAGTTTCGATTCATAAGATAATAGGTTCTTATAGGTTGCCTGGAAGCTTACGGTCTGACTGAACCCATTCAGATTTCCAAGCTCTACCAGTGGTATTGATGTTACTCCAGATAGAAGTTGGCGCATCGCCAATTCCGTCTTCCCGTTAAAACTTACCGTAGCTTTAATCAATCTTCGATCCATGTACGAAGACAAGAATCTGCCCTTGGCAGTTATTTCATTTTTGATATGGTTGTCTTCCATCTGCAGGTCTTCTATCACACCTGCCTCTTTGCTTCCCCTTTTGCAGATTATGTTGCCTGGCTTAAGTTTAAGCAAGTTGTCATCGGTAATAGGAACATGAAGTTCAAACGTACCAGGTTCAAAATACTTCCTGTTCCATATCAGCGATGTTTGATTCTCAATTGGGCCAATATAATACATTTCGCTGTTATATAGTCTGATTTCCATTTTCAGCACCCTAAATAGCGATATCTGAATGATACCGTTACGGTCATATAGTCATCGCCGGAGGCGGCCTCATAGCCTAAACTGTTTGTTCCCCTCATGAGCTGAATAAATTCCGAATCCTCAGATAGATATTCGTTGATTTCCTCTTTAGTTCCATCGTGAGATAGATACACATGCTTGTTGTTTGTCCCGGTTGTAATAATGACCTTGTCGCCAGAAACGAGTGTCAAAGGCTTCGTTTCTGTTCCAATCTGAATCTTGTCACCTGTTTCCACTAGATATATCGCCGGGTTTGTTACAACACCGGAAGCTGATATTGTGACTGTAATGCCAATGTTGTCCGCTGCTGAATCGTTCTCAATGACCTTAATCTTATCAATTTGTCTGGTTCCCATCTCTTCACCAACGGATGTAAACTGATGTTGAAAAGTGAAATTTGCAGACCATCCAGCCATAGTGACTGTTGTATCGTGCAGATCAATAAAAAACGGATCCGGGCAAAGAAGACTGATTACAACGTGCCTGACATTCCCTTTTGTATCCGGATCCACCGTCTCAACTTGGTATTCAATCTGGCGTCTTTCATCTCCCTCTTCATACAAAAGTGTCCCATAACTCTTTGGCTTGAAACATTTGTACAAAAGCTGGCGAATAGACTGATGTTCATCTTTGCTACAAGCGGTAATTACGATATTCCTTTGTTTTGTTACAGACCCTTGATATGTAGAACCGTCAGTCATGGTATTTTCTGACGTTGTGACACTATTTTCTTCCTTGTAAATTCCATCAACATCTTCCAGGACAAGAGGCGCAAAATCTCTTTCTCTGAATGTGATAGCAACATTATCTTCATTTGTACATGTAATAATGCGTTCAATCATTCTTCCACCTCCTAAACTCCCTTCAGAGCCAATACTGTCTGCCGCGTCTGGTTGCGCACTTGACGGGCAGTTTCTGACGGAGACATTTCCTTCGGACTGTAGATCTGAATTGTTTGATTAAATCCAGACGAAGAACCGGCAGAATTGCCAATTCCGGAAGACGAATATGAGTATCCTGTTGCCACTCTGTCATAAACATTTGCTTCAACACCGGATGTGATGATTCCATTCATTGAGTCCATTGCCATCTGAACGGATCCTAAGTTCTTTGTTATTCCGTTTGCAATACCGGGAGGAATAAACCTGCCAATTTCTCGCTCCATTAGTTTAGATGGAGAAGCAATACCGAAGAAGTTCTTAACACTATCAACAAGTTTCCCACATGCTTTGATTGCGCTATCAACAAGACCTGTAACGGCATTAGAAATTCCGTTTGCGATTCCGCTGATAATATTGGCTCCTATGCTAAGCCAGTCATATTGACCGAATGCATCTGCAATGGAGGCAATAATAGTTGGAATATTCATTACGATCTGCGGAATTGCAGAAATCAGTCCTGACACAAGCTGACCGATGATCTCTATGCCAGTTTGCAGTATTTCCGGAAGATGCATAGCAATTGAAGCGACTAGGTTAGCTATTACGTTTGCAGCAGCTGCAATAATTGCTGGAAGGTTATCAATAATTCCCTGAATAAGGTTAAGAAGCATCTGAGCTCCTGTAGCCATTAATTGAGGAAGATTATTCAAGAAACTGTTAACCAGCGTCATAACAATGCTTCCAACTGTAGTGATTATTGTAGGAAGACTCTGGAGAACACCATTCACAAAATTAACAATCATGTTCGCTCCCTGCTGGTAAAACTGCGGGAGATTGTTCATGAAAGACGAAATTGCAATTTGGATAACATTCACGACCGAGTTATTCATATTTCCAGAGTCTGCTACCATCCCCTGGCCGATTGATGATATTAATTCTTGGCCCGCGGCCAGAAGCTGTGGAACAGCAGTTTGAATAATCGTAACCAGTGCTCCAGGAAGCGCTTTTACAATGTTAATTACTGCTGGTAAAAGGTTCTTTGTTAAGAATGTTACCGTAGTTGTAACGAGAGAATTTAGAGATGGTCCAATATCTCTTCCCAACGCAAGATTCCCCATAACGTTTGAGAACGCAGCCTTCATCGCTGATAATGATCCGGTGATTGTTGTGGCACCTTCTTTTGCTGTCGTACCGGTAATATCCATCTCGCCCTGGATTACATGAATTGCGTTATATACGTCATTTAGATTGCTTATATCATACTTAACTCCGGATACTTTCTCAGCATCCTTGAGCAGTCTCTGCATTTCTGTCTTAGTTCCGCCGTACCCAAGTTTGAGATTGTCCAGCATTGTATAGTTCTGCTTCGCAAATCCCTGATAAGCATTCTGGATGGATTCCATATCGGTTCCCATCTTGTTTGCATTATCAGCCATATCAATGATTGCCATATTGGCAGAATCAGCTACCTTTGATGTATCGCCGTCAAGAGACTGCAGCAAACTTGCGCTGAAACTAGTTACTTGTTCCATGTAATCGTTCGCTGACAACCCGGCAGTCTGAAAAGCATTATCAGCATTTGCAATAACAGTGTCTGCAGAATCTTTAAAAATCGTTTCGACACCGCCAATGCTTTGCTGCAAAGACCCGCCTTCATCGAATATAGCCTGTTTAAGGAACATTCCGATTCCGGCAGCGCCTATTGCTCCCTTAATTGCACTGGAGATATTAAGACCGGCCAATTTACCGGCAGACTCAGATTCTCCACCCAATACTTGTGTTATGTTTCCTTTGATCCCGTTAGCAGAAGGGATAATTTCCACAAACGCTTTAGCCACTGTTGAATCAGCCATAATCATTCTCCTTTCTGCAGTATTCTTCTTCTGGCGGCTTCAAAATCGTCTCCGCTTTCAAAAGAAACAACATTGCTGTTTCTTCTGTCGTCTCCGATTGTTATTGCTTCAACTAATGATCTAGGACGATTTTTCCCTGTTACACCATCCTTGGAATTCATCCAAACCATTGTTCTCATTCCGTCAGCAATATCAGCCAGAAGCATCGTTTCGGTTGGTGCATTAGCCCCGATCATTTTCATTTTTATCCTGCTGTCATCTCTCAAGCCAGCGGAAAGAACTGCCAGCATATTCACCGGCAGTTCCCTAAATTTAAAAATATGATACGTTTCCGCCAGATCGCACGTCAGGGCATCTTCATCGGTTGCGATCATCTTGGCCAGGATCAGGAGTTTTTTGAGTTTTTGATTGCGGCAAACATTTCCGTAATTTCCGCCTCAATCTTAGCAACTGGAACTCGGCCATCTTTTTCTCTCAGATGGTCATACAATGACTTCTTGTTTTTACCCAAGAGAATGTTAAGCGTCGCAGACAACCCGGCAACAACTCTTGTTCCGTCGTCGGACATTGTATCTGCCATAGCATCGATCAGTTCCATATTGTCGCTAACGTTTTCACTGATGCTGAATCTAAATCCTGATTTAGTCGTCCCTTCAATCATTTCTCAATCATCCCTGCACTACTGCCGGCTTGATAATGTACTCATAGTGAGTTGCATGATCATCCGTAGCGTCTGGAAGAGCTGTAACAGTTGTATTGTATCCAACAACTTCTCCATCCTTATAGACAATATCGTCAACATTTGAAATTCCTGCATTCGGGATAACGATTCTCTTCAGAACACTATCCTTCATAATCATGTCAATTACCCATGCGCAGGAATCCTGCTTCTCGCTATTTGCAATGACCTTAATGCCGGTAGTCAGATCTCCAGTGACGTGAGTATTGCCATATACGGATTTAAGGACTTCCGGATTCAGCGCCTCAATTAGCGCCCACTGAAAAGTATCTGGTTTTTCAGTCTGAGAATCCAGGACTACATCTCCTCCCCAGCTTTTTACCTGGTCAGTCTTTGGACTGTTAGAGTTTGTAACACCATCCTCAGAAACATATCCAAGGCTGACAAACGCCTTATCCAAAGCTTCTGAAGCGGATACCGGCAATTTAGTTCCTGCCGGTGCGCGATAAATTGAGCCGCCAACTTTTGGTTTAGCGGCAGTAACGAGATTTGTAGAACTCATTTTTATTCCTCCATTTCGTAAAATGTAATATCGAATAATGCTTGGTACATGTACTTTTTAGTGCTTGTATCTGTGTTGTCATAGTCCGAATTCAAAGAAGACCTTGTTACGTCACCACGTTTATCCGCGATAGATCTCATAGCCTTCTTAACGCGGCTGCATAGGCTTGCTGCAGATGCTTTCGTATCGGCAAAACACTGCACAGCAACCATAGCTGACTCCAAATGGTCGCTCTCGCTGCTTCCGGTCTTATCAATAACAAGATATTCTCCTTGCCTTGCTCTTGGCCGTTCTGCAGTCACTGAAACGCCGATTTCGGATGATAAATAATCAATTAAAATAGTTTCAATCATTTTTTACCCCCGAAAATAGCTTTCAGTATTGTATTTTTCCGCTGGTTCTCTCTTCTTGCGGCGGAAGTATACGCGAAAACACTTGCGTTGGCTCTCTTTTTCCCAACATAAGTGCTTGTTGTATAGCCTGGTCCTAGCTTTCCTAAAGCAGATTTTGCATATTTCTCACACTCTGTTTTAATTTCATCTGATTTAAGTAAGTCTCTTACACCGCTGGATATGAGTTTTACTTTAAGGTTACTCATATCTTTCGACCGTCACTTTTTTGTTCCACTGGAGCGGTATCATATCCTCTATTCCGATAACAGGTATGCCATAAACGTGCCACTCTTGACCGAAAAACTCAACAATTTGGTCTTCCCATTTATTATTGTCTCCTTTCGGTATTGCAAGCTCATATACGATATGCCTGCCTTCCAAATCGAGCGAACTAATACGCTCATCTGCGCTGACAGGAGATACCAGAACATTTTCAACATCAACTGATCCGTCATCTGTATAGATTGGCTGATGAAATTCGTCTTCCCCATTCTTCGAGCGCTTATGTAGCTTGACCGTTATTCCCTTTATCATAAAAATCAATCACCCCGTATCTCTGTCTTCTCAACCCAAGCCTTGATAACTCTGATTTCTTGATGAAAAGACCGCCTCCAGGGACTAGGAAACTGCCTGAAGTCGAATAGCCAAGTGCAGACTCGGACGCTTGTGTCATTGGCTCCTGGTCTGTTGACGTCATTAATGTTCTGGCAACAACATCAACAGCTACTGACTTCGCAACATTAGCATAAGCAGAATTTTTGGAAACACGATCGTCAATATCTACGCCAACTCTGTCTGCTTCAACCCGAAGGCTGTCAGATATTACAGCAAGCAGTTTTTCAGCTCTTGCGCTTTCTTCAGACGTCATCGGCCTCCACAAATCAGTAACATCTTGTACTGTTGCAAAGTCAGTCATTTCAATTCTTCTTTCTTGTTTTCCTTTCCGGCTTTTTATCTTCTGCGGTTTCATCATCAGAAGAACGGGAAGCGGAAGGAGAAGTTACTTCCTCCCATCCGCTTCCAGAGATAACGCTGGTAACAGCAATCATCTCTCCGGTCTTTTTGTTTTTGTAGTTAGCCATTATTAAGCGGCCGCCTCGATCAGAGCAAATGAGTTCGGATCCAGGATTCCCCAGCCAACAAAAGTAGTGATGCTCAGGTATACCTGATGGTTGGCCTTCAAATCCTTACCGGATCCATCAGGATCTCCATAAGGAATGATTTCCATAGGAATTTCCTTAGCATATCCCCATCTTAATGCGTTTCCAAAGTCACCAATGATTGCATGATCCTTGGATGTTCCGAAGTTAACTGTGGAGTTGATGTCAACCGCAGTTCCATTCAGATCGCTTACCTTAGCGCCCCAAGCCAACTGCGGATAGAGACGATTTCCGTTCTTATCTGTCAGCTTAGAAAGAGCTGCGCGCATTGTCGGTGACATTGCAATTCCGGTTACATCAGCATCAGCTCCCAGAAGCGCGATTGCATCTTCAACATTTGCGTCAATATTTGCAGCATCATAGACAACCTTATTGGCTGCACAAGCCTTATCGAAGCAGTTTGTACCAATAATTGTTGATACAGCCTTATCACGCGGATTGAATCCATGCATTGCCATAATGTCAATGCCTCTTGCAATCTTTCGTGCTGCACCATCGTTAAAGGCCATCAGCATATCAATCTGCTTCTCTTCTGAAGCATACATGAACTCATCGGATACACGTGCACCATATTCAACCTTGAGCGGCACAATCTTAACCGGGTCCATTTTTGCGCTTCCACCTACATTCGTTCCATTCTCAGCGACAATGTTTACTTCATCATCCATAGAGAAGACGAAATAATCGCTTCCGGAAAATGCAATCGGATCCTGAGCTGTCAGCGTTGTTACTGAACTATGGCCCTTTACCTTGCTGAAAAGATCCTTGACAGTTTCCGCACTAAACTTTGTTCCCATAGATAATACATCAGACATTTTATTTTTCTCCTTTACTCACCTTTGAGTTTGCGCAGCATTTCCCTCATTTGCACTCTATCAGGGTCTTCCTTCTGAGTATCTCCCTCTGAACTTGCCATTGGTGCAACCGGTTGCTTGCTGCTAATAAGTTTTGCCATGCTTTCTGCATCCGCCTTAAGGGATTCTTCGTCTGTTCCAACAAGGCGATCTGCAAATTCTTCGGGAATACCAGCATTACGGGCAATGCGCGTTTTTACCGAGTGGCTCTCGTAGCCCTTAACCTTTCCCTGAAGGCCATTGATGAGAGTTGTGCTCTCTTCGGCCTGTTTTGTTGCAGCGGACAGCTGATCATTCAAATCCGTGATCTGCTTTTTGAGAGAGTCATAATCTGCATACTTCTTTTCTGCCGTTTCACGCTCTCTCTTCAGACGCTCAGAAATCCTGTTATCGAACTGTTCCTGTGTTGTGATTGGTTCAAAATTCTCTGACATAATTTGTCTCCTTATCCCACTTACCCGGTGGTATCGGTAATTTGATACATATACTAAAAGACTGCATTTGCAGTCTCTTAATAACGAATATGCTGACGCCTTTGATCCTTACTCTCGTAACATAACCAGTATGCCAGGATTGCACTATCCATAAGTGATATCTCTGATCCCGGCTTGATGGACCTGTATCCAAAACCGCCGTTTGAACCAATTTGTCTCTTCTCACAATTACAAACAGACTGTTCTAGCGATGGTTGCCCCATATGACATATCGTTTTGGCACAAATAGCCTGGTCAAACATAGCGTTAGCAGTAATTACTTCCTTAACAGTTGGAAGCAACGGCTGCTTAATCCTTGCTTCTTTCATTTCGCTTGCCAAAAGATTCTGGCCGCTTGCTCCATCAACAACAACTTTGCTAATATCGGCCGATTTGAGAAATCTAAGTATCCACGAATCTCCGTCTCTGGCAGACCTGCAATCTATTGACTCAATAAACACTTTCCCGGCCGCTGTCTTAACAGCAATAGACATAGATACATAGGATCCATCCTGAGAATACTTAATCCCAACATATAGTTTTCCGCGCAATGCAGGAAGAGTCTTTTCTTTCATTTCTCCCCACTCTGCAGAACTGATCGCTGATTTCTGGTTGTAATGTATCCACAAACCAAGTCTCTGAATGTTGAAATCTGCTGTATCCTCACCAATTTCAGCCAATATTTTACGCTCAGTTAAAACTGTTCCTAGTGATGGATTCGTCATATACCAGGCTTCCCGGTCATGAGGATTTGTTTGCTCCTCTACTGACCATTCCGCCCAGCCTGAATTCATCAAACCACCAGACAGTACGGCTTTTCTGTACTTCTGAAAAACAGTTCCTGATGACGTTGGAGTTGGCGGTGTTCCGCAATATATTGTCTGAGGGTTTTTTGCATCTGTGACAACATATTTGAGAGCGCTCTCTTGATCGTCCTGATATTCCTGCGCCTCATCAATAATCAAAATATCGTATCCTTCTCCGAGTCCTCCTTTTGAAGTTCTCGTTCTGAATTCGATCTTCCCTCCGCCGTCAATTTCGATGTTCTCTCGACCATATGCTTTCAACGAGCCGACAATATTGATTCCTGCGTTTGTCAAAGCCTTGCATAACCGTTCCCATGCAGCGTGAGTTGTTGTAGTTCTATGGGCAGTATGAAGAATGTGTTCACCATTTTTAAGGCCAAACATCTCTCTGATTATGAGGATCTCATTTTTCCCATTTCTTCGAGGAACCTCATATCCAAACTTTTCATGCACCCATAGATTCTCCTTGTCTTTAGCAAGGATATCCGCAATAAGCAGTTCTTGCCATTCTAAGGCGGTGTTTCCGGTGCTGTTATACAAATTGATTGCTTCTTGGCCATCTGTACGAGTGTAAGGCAATACCAAGGACTGGGTAGGGGTTTGGCGACCTTTCCTGGTCTCTGCCATGCTACCTGTCCTTTCTCAATCTGATGGAATCCTATCCGGTGCTCTAACCAATTTCATATTCCCTCCATAATAAAACAGCCATTACTGGCTGTTTTCGGTTTTTCTAAAAGTGTTTTTACAAACTAGCTTCCCATATCATTTAAAATTTCAGAAAGAATATCGTCAACATTTTCGTAATCGGTAATCCGATAAATACAAGAATCCTCCCATGCGGTAATTGGCATTCCTTTATAATCTCCAGATTCAACTATAAGCATTTTGCCAAAGTCCTTATATTTATCCCAATTATGTCCAGTAATTCTGAATGGGCATCCATCTTTCAATTCGAAAAACACAACATCATTTTCAGAATAATGTGGATAGTGATCACATAGTTTTCGGTTTAGTTCTTCAACCGTTTTATTAAGGTCATCAATCATTCAATATCTCTCCATATCTAGTATAGCGTTTAATTCCAGTTTTTCCATTTCCTATTTTGAAGTATTCTCCAAAATGATGGCTACGTTTATCTGGATGATACATGATTATACAGTCTCCATCAAAAGTAACCTTATATCCTCCGCCGCTTTCGTATTCTACATTCTTGTAATTCCCGTGTTGTAAAAGTTTCGTGGCATAGCCGGCATCTTCTAATTCTGTTTTCAGCTCGTTTGGAGAATATGCGGATAGCATTTTTGGATTTGTTAGTATTATTCCAGCAAGACCGTTGTCATTAGTTACTGGACTTTCAATTCCTATTGCTTTCCTTTTGTTAAATTCTTCAATATCGCCAGTATCATTTACCTTTTTTGTCCATACATTCTGTTTGCTTCCATCTCCTGGGTTGTATAGAACTAAGCATCTACAGTTTTCGTGTCTTCTATACACATCTCTCGGAACATTTGGGTATGAATACTTTCCGGCCAAAGAAGAGCACCACTTGCAGCACTTCCCAACAGGTATTCTCTCGATAGTTGGCCGAAGACCAGACTTCCCTTGAAATTCAACATTTTTTCGGACACAATCATCGATTATTCCTTGAGTGAATGTCTTTACCGGTTCATTCAATGTCTTCATCTGTGTTGAAAAATCTTTAGTGCTTTTAATGCTTTGAACTATCCCATCAAGCCTGTCGCTATCAGTTCTTGGATCTATTGAATTAAGACCAATGCCAGATTTCTCATTCAAGGTTTTTTGGATGCTCATGGCGACCGTAGATACCTTTTTGCTATCAACTTCTAGCAATCTTTTGACAACAGTATCTGCTATTTCATCACTAATTCTCCCATCCGGTAGATCTGCTTGCTTAATTGTTTGGAAAACACCAGCTGTCAGGTTTCCTATTTGATATGCATATTCATTTGCATCTTTATAAGTAGCAAGTTTATCTGCAACCTTCTGACTGATCTCCTTGATTAAACGATCGTCATCAAAAGACTTCTGCAGTGCCTTTTCAAGTTCCTCCAGAAGCACTTCTGTATAATCGCTCATAATATCTCCTATTCTGTAGTATCGGAAGGAATTCCAGTCAGTTCTCTAAGATTCTCTTTCCCAATATATCCAGGAACAGCCTGATTAAGTTTAATCGCTCCATCTCCAATTCCTGATAGCCCGGCTGAATCAGGTCTGAATACAGGCTCCCAAAGTGCCTTTGTCAAATAAATCTGCTGGCGCTTAAAGGTGAAATTGTCCCTGACACATGCAGCCAAAAATCCAGCATTTATAATTCCAACGCCAAAACTATGCTGTGCCTTTGTAGCGCACAGATATAGATTCTCATGTGAAGCCTTAATAGCATCTGCAGATGACGGATTATCTGATGGCCAGCCAAGATCATCCAGTGTCAGCCCTGTTTCGCCGGCAAACATAGATGCCTTCGATCTAAGTTCAGACAAATGAGGTTCCATAGACTGCTGAGTAAACGACCCGACTGTCGGAGAATCACCGTCTTCGTCCTTTTCGAATTCGATCATTGATGACATTGAAGCCTTCCACTTATCGAGCGGCTCCGCATCCTGAGAAAGCCCAGTAACGTACTTTTGTGGATAAGAGTAGAATTCTGCCGATACTTCAGTTCTTTCCAGAGTCCTTTTCGCCGCTCTTTGATAGTCCATGCACGCTCTAGTAATTCTTGAATGTCCAAACGGCCTGGAAGCATCAGGTCTATAAATAACCGGAACAAGAAGAGGATATGGAGCAACATTCGGGATTGAATATGGCTTCATTCCTTTTTGATAGAAGAATGTTCTGCCTTTTACGAAATAAGCTTCACTAATCGGAAACCCGTTATCGTCTCGTTCAAGAACTGCGTAACCCTCCTGAAGCATATTCGTTACAGTATCTATAATTCCGGTAGCATTGCTTCCGTCGATCACCTGAAGCCTAGGAAATCCATCCTCACCGGCAGATATATAGATGAAGTCGCAAGAACTGATCAATGCGCCCAAAAAAGCAGAATCAAACAAAACATCCTTGTTGTTCATGTCAAATATGTGCTGCAGATCGAAATTGTCATTCCCGAAGCCTCTAAATGTCAGCCTATTGGAAAGAGAATCAACCGCTTTGGCACACCATCCTACAGCACTCTTATATCTATCTCTTACAGAATCAGGTATGGCAATGCTTGAATCGCGCTCTATATCCTTCATGTTGTAATACTTATAGCGGACAAGAACCCTTATGCGCTTTTCTGCCAATTTTGTTCTCAAGTAGTTCATTCCTTTGTAATTCTCTGCCATATCAGCAATTCCTTTCTTGCCTATCCCAGGGAGGGCATATTACTTCATGCGTTTTTTTTCACAGTACGACCTGAAGGTCGGAAGGCAGGTATGCCAGGGGTAATGGCCCCCGTCATGACTTATATGCCTTCCAATCAATAATTTGTGGTAAAACTCGGTTGGATATCAATGTAGTCTCATCGCTTCCAAGCTTGCGCTTGACCGTCAGCTTGTCAGACTTCGCTCTGTTACAGCAAAGGTGAGCCAGCTGGAGGTTATCCATATCTGAAGGATGACCACCTCTATCGACCGGAATGATGTGATCGATGCAAGGACTCATCGGATCTGGAAACTTCAGAGAGAAATCTACAGGTTTCCCACATATCCCGCAGGTTGTCTGGGTAGCAAAGATACGCCTCTTATTCTTGTCAAATGCTGCACGGTGGGTACCGTCTTTATCCGGGCGGTATCTTTTCTTGGCAACTGTTTTCTTTTTGACGACCATATTCTCCTTTGAATGGGATCCTTTGATGAGGGAGCTCATGCCAGAGCTGGAATCCAAGGATCCCTTGCAAAACAAAGAGCGGGCATCTCTGCTCGCTCTATTTCTGCAATAACATAATAGCACCTATATTGCGGAACAAAGCGTGACAAAGTGTGACAAAGCGGACAAAGCGGACAAAGTGTGACAAAGCGGACAAAGTGTGACAAAGCGGACAAAGTGTGACAAAGCGGACAGGTTTGCCCATTATAAAAAGATCATACGTATTTTGTTTCAAAAAACCGTTCAATACTGTGTCTCGCTGTGTCTTTTGTGTAATACCCATATACTTCGTATGAAGTAACATCCCACGTCTTCCCAAGCACATAATGCCATCTGCATATCGCTGCTACCTTACGGCTTTTAGTTGCTAATAACCATGTATCAACTCGATTGATATCTTTCTGTAAATCATCTCTCCTTTGTTTAAGATATTCAATTCTTCCTACCGCTGATGCAGTCGGATCACCAGGGAGTGAGGATCTGGAACCGGATGTGTTTCCAGACGGAGAGTGTATCGGTCTATAAAGGCTTTCAATCTCTGCCTCAATAGATTTGATCTCCTGCTTAGTCCATCTGTATTCCTTCAGATCCTCAATCGAAATGTTCATTAGAACTCTCCCTTTCTGCAGTTGTTATCTAATTATTTCAGCTATGTATCCGCACGAACACTTAAGAATCTTTACTGTTTTACCAGTCCTATCACTTAGCAACGCTTCAATGCTTGCTACTGGATATCCCTTTCCATCTGCTGCACTTTCATCTTCAAATAACCAATCAGGGAGAGCTACATTTCCATACTGTTCAATTACATCTATAGCCCATCCGTTCATATGCTTACTTCCAACCCTGAGATTGATATTGTTGTCAACCGCATCCGTCGGGAACTTCCAGAAGTAACCACCGGCAGTGACTCTTCTATTTCTATATACATCGTTTATCTCCGCTATTCCAATTCCATTTGCTTCAGCCGCATCCGCCATACTCTCGTATCTTTCAATAAAATTCCCGCTGGCATCATATTTATCAACAGTCTTCATCTTCGTTTACCTTTGGTTTCTCTTCTGAAAGCCTATTTAGTTCAACAATATTCTGACGTGTCTTTCCACTGAATATATACATGCATTCATACCTTTCCGAGAATTTGACAGAATACATGTTAAGTCAAATCATCAAACGCACTGATTTGCGCGCGTGCACCGTTTGCTGATGCTGTTTCTCTTTATTTTCGCGATTTCAGTATTTGACTTAATCCGCACGGTCAAATACTCACTTGAATTCATCAAATCCGAACTCTATTTTCGCTCTGAGTTTCTGCACTTCTTCTTCCTCCAGGCCAATGTATCTGGCCGTAATGATCGGATCAGAATGCTTCAGCAGCCGCATCACCTTGAATATGTCCTTGGTATCGTCATAGACCCACCGAGCATATGACTTTCGGAGCGAATATGCTCCCACCACATACTTCACTCCGGCTTCATACGCCAGCCCATCTTTGGAATTCAGGTAGTTCCAGCAAGTCTGCCTGCTGATCGGCTTCATTTTGGAACCCAGGTGGGCGCGGAACATATATTCATCAGTCGTTATGTTGTAATAGGAGATATACTCCTGCACAAGACTGTTCAGATTGTCTCTGAGCGTCATTTCGAATACCTTGCCTGTCTTATGTTCCTTTACAGTCAGGTGGCCGCCAGCGACGTTTCTCGGCGTGAAATTGGCTATTGTAGTAACCCTGTTTCCGAGATTAACTCCGAGCATCATCATGACGTAGTTCCTGTACCACCTGTATTCTTCATCTGACCCCTGCTCCGCTTTCTGGCGGTGGATAAGACAAAGGCGCTGCATCTTCTGAAAGTCCTCTTTCAGGATAGGCTTTACAGTCTGCTTGCCAAGCTTGTAATCGGTCTTTCGCTGGTAATCACTATCCGGATTATCAAGATGCTTTGGCATCCCCTTCGGAACTGTTTTTGTTTTCTTTTTTAACGGTGTATCTCTATGCCACGCCATTAATCCACCTCCATTTCTAACAGATCTATTTCATGCTCCTGGATACTACGATATTGACGATAAGAGCACACACAGATACTCCTAATGCAAAACTGGAAAGCATTAATCCTATTGTTTCTTGTCCCATTTGTTTACACCTACCTCCTCTCCAGAATCATACGCGGCTGATATCTTGTCCCACTGTTGAGCAAACCAATCAACTATCTCTTCGTTTCAGTTTTTCCCATATTCAATTCTGATACACTCCATTCTTGCTGATATATTTATCGTATTGGCTTCCGTTAGAAAATGCTCTCTCTACTGCCAGGCTAAATATGCAATAACCATCTTCCAAACCATACTGCGGACAATCTCTCAGAACATATAGGATTTTTACAATTGCGGAATGCTGCTGACCTCTCAGAAGCAGCTTCATTCCCGGTTCGTATCTGATATCATCCTCTTTCCTGATTTCGAATGTCTTCAGCCCCTGGATGACATCTACCAGATATTCATCTTTGATCTTCTTTTCTATCATGTTTTCCTTTCTACACAGTGATACTTTCAAGCGTCTTCCTGTTATCTGAAACCATCTTTTTGATTATGTTGCTTATCTTCTTTGGAACGCTCGAATTGTATCTTCCTCGAATCTGAATGATTTGAGATTTATCAAGTTCGACGTTAGCAAGTATTTTCCCGGAATCATCTCTGACGATATACAGGAAACATTTGCCCGTGATGTATTTGTTCATGTAACTCATGATGCAGTTCTGCATATACTTCGCGCTCTCTCTAAGTTCTTCGACACTTCTGACTGGTGATATTACAATTCCTGATACGCTTTTGGAAGGCAACTCCGCGGACAGCTTCTTAATAATCTTCTTAGAGTTTTTAATCCTGTATTCTTCTTCTCGCTTGATTTGTTCGTTGATAATTCGTGTTACTTCAGTATTGGCTGATCTGAAGTCTTTTGGATGCTTGTTTTTCATTCCAATGCGGTCACAATCAAACAAGTAATCAATGTAATCTATCGTGCTCAGCCTATTGCGCTTGATATACTCAGCATCGAATTTATTGAGCCGCATTTCTACACATCTGGCAACAACATTGTCGTCAAATCTGCTTCTGTACGATTCTTCCAGGTTGTTGTACTTCTTTGCGATCTCATAATCGTTGATATCGAACATAACCATTCTCTGCAGCTGGATCGGATTCATGATATGAGACATTGCTATCCTAACCTGGGAGGATTTTGGATGATACATGCCAATTGATTCTTCAAGATATTCCTTCTTTGTTTTCTTCGGCGTATGACCGTATTGGCAATGTTCCGGATATCCAATCTCATACATATTTTCAAAATACCTGGTGCTTTTTGTCCGCTTCTTCCATTTTCCGGTCTGGCTCTGGTCTTCCCCAATTCCTCCGTAAAAAGGTATCAGGTGAATATCTCTAACTTCCGTAAATTTCGGATAACTTCTCAGCTCTTCTCCGAAGTTTATACCGCTGAATTTAGCAACAAGTTTCGTGCTTGCACTAACCATCTTGTTGAGATCCCACTTGAAACGTACTCGATATCCGAGCGCTGATAGTTTGTTGTCTGATGGAACAAGTACATAATTGCCGAAGTTTTGTTTCCTGCTGTCTGATATTTTAGTTGCGCTTCTCCAGCATCTCGGACACATATGGCTATTTTTGATTTCCTTCAGTTCCTGTTTTGAAATTGTATATGTCTCTCCGCACTGTGTGCAATAGCACTTAAATTTAGAGTAGAAAGGCTTGAAATAGATATCAGATCTTGATCTGACTACCGTATTGGCCATATCCTCTTTTGTTTTTCTTGAAATACTCATATGTCAAATAGCCTCAGCTGCATTTCGTTCTTTTCTTGTTTCTTTTCTTTGTGCTTCTCCTTCGGCTTTTCATTCACTTCAATTTCCGCCTTGTCATGCCAATAATCGAAACCCCAGTTGAATACCGTTGAGTCTTCTACCGCCACCGAACTCTTACCACCTGCAATTTTTCGTGCTTCGTCGGTTATGTGTTTCATCATTCCGCAAACGCTTTTTCCTGTAGAACTTTCAACATCGTTGCGAAATACAACATTCTTCTGGCATTCGGAAATCAGATAATCACATATTGGCTTTTCCATTCCTCCGCTGCTTTTAAGAATCTGACTGTATTCAGGCATTACGTTTGCCTCTCTTTTCAGATACAAAATTGCATATATTGGCAGCCAATATGGCCAATGCAATTACCGGAGCAAATATGAACCCGATGGCAATAAACAAGTCCAGACGTCCGGAATCAAATTCAGGTTCACGATGCAGCTGGTAGTATCTCCACTCTTCGTTTTCTTCGTACTTTGATTTCACAACAATGCCTCCTGGCGGTCGTATAAACTGAGCTGTTTAAACATCTTTGGCGGAACAGTTTTCTCAATTTCAGACAAAATAGATTCCATGTCCGCTTTTTTGATAACTCTTGAATTCAGATAATCTCCTTTCGGCCATATCTCCAGGATATAATTCCCGGAATTACGATCCGGCCAAAGAACTATTTCACAATTGCCGGTTCTGCACGACACTCTTTTTTCAAGAATCTCCCACTTTCCAAAAAATCTGTTATGCAGATAATTCAGCAAAATTACACAGTCAAACATATCTGGCACGATATCACTCCTTCTTGAACATGTTTTCTATGCAGGTTCTTAGATAACCCTCCTTGTTTCCGACAGGTCGCTGCGCTATTCCGGCTATTTCGGGCTGATAGATGCTTTGAGATTTAGCAAATATCTTGTCTGCAGTAGATTTTCTGCAGTTGTTTATGCCTGACACAATCACTGGATCCCTGATGCTTACACAAACATCTCGGATTGCCTCCAGAGATTCGTCAATGTGCTTTTGATCCATCCCAACGAACGCTTCCCGCTCACGTTGAACAGATCTCTGCATTTTGCTTAAAAGTCCTTTCCAGTCAACTGAGTTTTCACTCGCGTGCATATCATCATCAATTTCGGATTCGGATTCGGATTCGGATTCGGATTCGGATTTAGTTAACGATTTGCTACAATCTGTTTCAACTTGTTGCAGATTGTTACAACTTGTTGCAGATTGTTGCAGATTGTGCGAAATGTCAGGAAGCGGGTATTTATGCCTTTTTGTGCGAACCTGCTGATGCTTGTTCCAGGTCTTTAATAGCAAATATGATGTTCCTTCAACCTCATAAAGTTCAATCAGGCCAAGTTTTTCCATATTTCCTAGCGCATTTTTGATATCTTCTGAACTGATATTCTCTTTCAGAGGGTACAATTCGTTCTTGATCACTATAGGATTACCGAAATATGCCCCAAAATCATCCACCGTGATGATCAGCCGGTAAAACACAGATTCCTCAAAAAAACTAAGTTTATCTATCTGTTCACTGTATTTGATTGATTCTTTAAGCAACCTGTTCGGCATTATTTACCCTCTCTTGATCTATCTACGATTTGATTCAGTACGCATCCGGTGGCCACAAGCTGAGATAGCCGTTCGACCAGAATGTCCTTTCTCTTTTAGATTTTTGCATTGCTTGCGGCCGCCTTGCGTACTCTAGCCAGGATCATCCCAAGTTCTTCGAACGTCACATCCTTTCTCTTGATGAAGTTATAGGTTTGATCGGCTATGTCACTGACACGGATGTTTTTGTCGAGATTCTTGTCTTTGTTCTTTCTATTTGTTGGCATTTTATTTCTCCTCCGCGAGCTTTACTCGCAATGTTCATAAACAACTTGAAGATCTGACGACCCGCATTTCGGGCAGCAATATATTTGATGCACTCATGGTTTCCTTCCGGATAGATTTTGGTAATATACCAGTCATATCCTCTGCGAACGAGGCCAAGCTGGAACGGATGATTGTTTCCTACGGTGTTCCATCTGAGCACAAGCACCTGCAGCCAATTCATGCATTTGCACATTTCTTCATAATTGCTGAAATCAACTCCATATTCGAATTGCCATCTGGAATTGATATCTGAAGATTCAAGAAATTCATTGAATCTCGCTGCATACGGGTTTCTACTCGGCAGCATTGTTGCTCCTTCGTTCGTTATTCTCATCAGAGCATCCTCGCTAACTGAGACAGTCTGATTGCTGCATCAATGACCAGAACAGCCGCGATTGCTAAGCATACTAGAAGCATTTTTTCTTCCGATTCTGTTATGTATTCATCTTTAGGCATTTTTCTTTTCCTCTTTCTCGATTTCTACTCCGAGAGCTCTTGCAAGAAACTCAATTCCTGTTTTTGCTCCGCTGATTGATCTAGCAAGTTCTTCATCACCATCGGTAAGCGTTATATCCTCTTCAAATCTGACGAAAAACTGGTACTGATTGTTTACAATCTTGGCTAGTTCTTTACGGCTGATTAGATCATTCATATTGTTTGTCCTCCTAAATCGTGTTATTATGAGGACGGCTTTAGAGAGCCGTCATGAATGCTACCTGTCCAGGGAGGCATTCTTTTTTTCGTTTATCACATCGTTTTCTCCTTTCCGACTCATGCCAGCAATTCCTTCTTCCGCTGGCCGTCTTTGTCTTTTTTCCATTTCTCATAATCTTTCTGAAACTCTGGATCCTTGAACATAGCAACCATTGTTTTCAGAACATCGCTGCAGAACTGGTCCTGTGATTCCTTCGGCAATCTGCAAAAATCTATCTTTTTGGATTCCATATACTCCCTCATGAAGTTGCTTATGAATCAACTTTCTTTGCAAAAAAAACATCGCTATCTACAGGGATATCCAACATTTCTGAAAGCAATTGAAGTTCAGAAGCCTTAAATTCAGTTCTGTTGTTAATCTTGTTTTGAAAGCTAGTTTCGCTAATGCTAAGTCTTTTTGATGCATATCTTTTACTAATATGCTTCTGGTACATAAGTTCTTCCAGTTCTTTTGTATTATTCATATTCTCCCTTCATCGTTGCTTCACAAGCAACTTACAATTTCTATTATCGTCATGTATGCTCGCTTGTCAACATATTTTTTGTTATTGTTATAAAAAAGTTGATTATCATGCACTAATAAACTATTATCTATTTACCGGAGGACCATATGGAAATCTATAATAAAATTCATCAATTACGTATTATGAGAAATATGACATTAGAAGAGCTAGCGGCGAAGACAGGTTATAAAGACAAGTCTTCTGTATTTCGCGTTGAAAAAGGAGAATACGATATACCACAGTCAAAAATACAAGCATTTGCAGATGCACTAAATGTTTCCGTAGGAACTCTTTTGAACGATGACATTCAATTAGAAAATACCGAAATACACTCATTTGATGTGCCTATTTACGCTCCTATATCATGCGGAACTGGAGGTTTTGTTGACGACCAGATTATTGACCATATATCTCTCCCGGATAACATGATTAATCCATCCAAAGAGTATTTCGGTCAGTATGCTGATGGAGACAGCATGATTGGAGAAGGAATCCGGAATAACGATATCTGCATATTTGAAAAAACATGTTCAATTGATAACGGAGAGATTGGATGCTTTTGCATTGATGAGAATACTGCTGTTTGCAAAAAGTTCTACTGTGATAAAGAGCACTCGATAATTACTCTACAGCCGGCAAATGATAAATATGAGCCAATAATTGTTACCGTTGAAAACCAGTGCTTCAGATGTCTTGGACGCTTGGCTCTTGTAATATCGAACAGGCAAAAGCAATGAATATTGCGACAATTGATAAAAAGGGATTCAATAAAAAAGCTGGATATATATTGCAAAAGGCACGTAAGACTAAAAATATATCTCAATATGAACTATCGGAGATTACTGGAATTTCTAGAATTAGCATAGCTCAATATGAACTGGGAAACTCCGCCGTTCCTTTAGCACAATTTATTATTTTATGTAGAACCATAGATGTTGACTATGATGCTTTATTCAATTCTAAATATATTTTCAAATAGGATTTGTATTCGTACATGAATCATGAAGGGAGCCGCCATGCCAAAAGAAAAAACAATAAAAGCCATTCCGGCTGTCATTTATGCCAGGTATTCATCTTCTGGCCAAAGAGATGAGTCAATTGAAGGACAGATAAGAGACTGCCGTATCTATGCCAAGAAAAAAGGATATGTGATCATCCACGAGTATACCGATAAGGCTTTGACCGGAAGAACTGATAAGAGGCCTGACTTCCAACTGATGATCAAGGACAGCGAAAAGAAGTCTTTTAAGGCTGTGATTGTATGGAAGCTTGATAGATTTGCCAGGAACAGATATGACGCTACTAATTATCGCTATATTCTCAAAAAGAACGGTGTTGAATTGTGCTCTGCTATGGAAAACATCTCAGACGGGCCAGAAGGCATCATTTTAGAGGCGTTAATGGAGGGCCTTGCCGAATACTACTCCGCCAATCTTTCGGAGAATGTACAGCGCGGTAACTATGATTCCGCTCTCGAACATAAAACACTCGGCATGAGAATGCTCGGATATAGGAAATCAACTGATGATCATTTTGAAATAGATCCTGAAACAGCCCCTATCGTTAAAAGGATCTTCCGTGAATATATATCCGGTAAAGGAGTGCAGCAGATCATCAGAGAATTGAATGCAGATGGACTAAAGACTATTCAAGGAAAGCCGTTCGCCAGGTGCAGCCTGACACATATTCTCCACAATGAAAGGTATACAGGTGTATATATGTTCAAAGACAAGATCAGAGACGAAGACGCAATACCTGCAATCATTGACAAGAAAACATATGAATCCGCTCAGAAGATCTCAGCTCGGCATAAGCGGGCCAAAGCCGCAGACCGTGATACGCACTATCTTCTGACTACTAAACTTTTCTGTGGCTTGTGCGGAGAGCCAATGAACGGAGAATCATGCAAGGGAGAACAAGGCAAGATCTATCACTATTACACATGCAACGGTAAGAAGCGCGGAGAGTGCACCAAGAAACGTGCTCCGCAGAAGGAAACCGAAGACATGGTTATCAAGCATCTTGTTGAACTCATTAATTCTGATGAATTCGTTAATGACGTTGCCGACAAGGTAATGGCCTATCAGGACAAGATAGAGGAACAGTCAGAGATTCATGCAATGGAATCGCAGTTGAGGGAAACCGAGCGTCGAAAGAAGAACCTCCAGCGTGCTGTTGAACTCGGAGCGCAGTCTGAAAGCATGGTCATCAGGATCAATGAGCTTGAAGAAGAATGCAGGATACAGCAAGAAGCAATCAGCAGAGCAATTGTTGGATCTCCTCACTTCGAGAAGGACCATATTATCTATTTCCTGGAACGTTTTAGAGACGGAGATATAAATAGCCGGGAATGGAGAGATAGTATCGTCAGAACGCTCCTACAGTCCGTTTATCTATATGACGACGGAAAGATGGTAATAAATCTGAACTATACAGGAGAAAGTGCAAGCGTTACTTTTGAAGATATAAGTTCGCTAAACAGTTCAACCGATCTGCCATTGGAATCCAAAGTCGCCGTCAAGGAGACTTTTTTGTTGTCTTACCTGCGGCGGAAATACAACGATATTTCCTTTTTATATTCACACGCCCCGACGGGTTTCGGCGTATCATAGCGGTGGGCAGAAAAGATGAAGAAACGCAGATGTCTGCTGCTTGCGGCTGTCCTGCTGCTGGTCTGCACCGGCGGCTGGCTGCTGACCAGACAGAACACTTCAAAAACTGTAACGAATTCACCGGCTGCGGATACGGCCAGTGCGGAAACGCCTGCGGAAGAAAACGCGCTGGATGCGGAAGACCATACCATCCAGGTCAACGGCGTATCGCTTTATTATGAGACGGCCGGCAGCGGCAAGCCGGTTCTGCTGGTCCATGGCAACGGCGGCGACCACACCACGCTGTCCGCCGAGATCCGCCAGCTGGTTTCCAGCGGCTACAAGGTCTATGCGCCGGATACCCGCGGCCAGGGGCAGAATGAACCGGAAGAGGAATACCACTACACAGATCTGGCGGAGGACATGTACCAGCTGATCACGCAGCTGGATCTGGACCATCCCGCCTATTACGGATGGAGCGACGGCGGCATCATCGGCCTGCTGCTGGAGATCCGCCATCCCGACGCGCTGAGCCTGCTGGCCATCAGCGGCACCAACCTGTATCCGGAAGGCATCGATGACGGCGTCCTGCAGGACATCCGGGAAGACTATGAGGCCACCGGCAATCCGCTGGAGAAGATGATGCTGGAGGAGCCGGACATTGATCCGGCCGATCTCAAGAAGATCCAGATCCCCGTGCTGGTGACCGCCGGCAGCGACGACATCATCAAGCCGGAACATACGCAGTTGATCGCCGACAGCATTCCCCGCTCAGAACTGAAGATCATCGCGGACGAGGACCACGGTTCCTATATTGAAGACAGTCCGATCGCCGGCAGCCTGCTGGTCAGCTTCCTGCAGGAGCACGGCTACTGATCCGGTGTCCGCCCGCAGCAGACCAAAAACGGCATACCTCACGGTACGCCGTTTTCATTGCTGTTTCCATTGTGCTACAGCAGCGGATCCGCCTTGGCTTCGCCTTCGCCTTCCCTGTCTTCCGCCGTCTCCGCTTCAATCTCCTTGATGATGCATTCGTTGCCGCGGAGGAGCCAGGTGTCGCCGGAGTGGCAGTACGGGCATTCCCGGCCGTAGCGCACGGTCTCATAGTCCCGGCCGCAGTTTCCGCAGTGAGTCACCGCGGGAATGGTCTCCAGTTTCAGCTCGCATTCCGTCAGCAGCGGATGGCGGACCCGGAAATAGTTCCAGCAGTCGACGAAATAGTCCGTCATGATGCCGGAGACTTCGCCGACCTGCAGGGTCACTGAGCCAATCTTCGTGATGTGCTGTTCCGCCGCCAGTTCATCCAGCGTCTTGGCCAGATGCGTGACGATTCCCATCTCATGCATCGCTCAGTCCTTCTGCCGCCACTGCTGCAGCTGCGCTTCCAGCCAGGCGGTCCAGGCCGGCATGCCTTCCCCGGTCTTTGCCGACAGCGGGAAGATCTGAATCGCCGGGTTCAGCTGGCGGGCGTACTTGATGCAGTTGTCCATGTTGAACGTGAAATACGGCAGCGCGTCGATCTTGGACAGGATCAGGGCGTCGCTCTTTTCAAACATCAGCGGATACTTCAGCGGCTTGTCATCGCCTTCCGGAATGCTCAGAATCATGACGTTCCGGGCGGCGCCGGTATCAAACTCCGCCGGGCAGATCAGATTGCCGACATTCTCCAGAAAGGCAAAGTCCACAGCCTCCGTGCCCATGGCCTCCAGGCCGGTGCGGGTCATGCCGGCATCCATGTGGCACATGCCGTCGGTATGCACCTGCAGGCTGCGGGCGCCCAAGGCGGCGATGCGCTCGGCATCCACCGTGGAATCAATGTCCGCCTCCAGCACCGCGGTGCTGCGCCCGGGCAGCGCCCGGATCGTCGCCTGCAGCAGCGTTGTCTTGCCGCTGCCCGGCGCGCTCATCAGGTTGATCAGCAGCACGCCGTTCTGTTTCATTTCCGCGCGCAGGCGGTCGGCGTCGCGGTCATTGGACGCGGTCACCGTCTCGTGCAGTTCAATCGTCTTCATCGGCCGTTCCTCCAGGCTTCCATGCGCTTTTCCAGCGCCGACGTCCAGGCGTCAAAGCCGGTGCCGTCTAACGCGCTGAGCGGGAACACCTGCATGTCCGGATTCAGCTTTCGCACATGGCTGCGGCAGCGTTCCTCATCAAAGTCAAACACCGCTTTCGCATCGATCTTGTTGATGAGCAGAAAATTGCTGACGCGGAACATCAGCGGATACTTCAGCGGCTTGTCGTCACCTTCCGGCACGCTCAGAATCATGACCTTCAGCTGCGCGCCGACGTCAAATTCCGCCGGGCACACCAGATTGCCGACATTCTCCAGGAAGACCAGATCCAGGTCCTCCATGCCCATGCGCTCCATGCCGCGGTACGTCATGTCCGCATCCATATGGCAGCTGCCGCCGGTATGCAGCTGGATGACGCGCACGCCCAGCGCCGCCATGGTCTTCGCATCCACATCGGAATCCACATCCGCTTCCATGACGCCGATGCGGTAGCGGCCCTGCAGGGCTTTGATCGTGCGCACAAGCGTCGTCGTCTTGCCGGCGCCCGGCGAAGACATCAGATTGACGAGGAAGACGCCCTTTTCATCCAGCAGCTGCCGGACCCGGGCGGCCTCCCTGTCATTATCCGCAGTGATGCTCTCCTTGGTTTCGTAGATCTCGTACATAAAACTCCTGTCTTTCTAACGCTCTGATCATACCATTTCAAGCCAGGAAATGCCTCTTGCTTACTTCTGCTTGCTGAAATGGATCTTGAATTCCCGTTTGATGACATACGGCAGGATGGCCTTGAACTTGCCGTCTTCACCCGTGAACATGCGGGTGTTCTGCGGCATGTCCCGCTGCAGATGGATCGCGTCAAACTCGCAGCGCGTCGTGCAAAGGCCGCAGCCGATGCAGCGGTTCACATCCACCGTCGTCGCACCGCACTTCAGGCAGCGGTTTGCTTCCGCCTTGACCTGCTCCTCCGTAAGCGGCAGGCGCAGATCCTCATACGTCCGGGCGGCGTCGCCGGCTTTCATGCCCGGCGTCTGCCGTCTGGCGGTATCATAGCTTTCCACCTTGATGTCGTCGCGGTCGAGCTCGATGAACTCACGCAGGTCACGGCCCAGCTTCAGACTGCCCTGGCCCGGATGCACAAACCGGTGGATGGAGACCATGCCTTCACGGCCGTCCGCAATCGCATCGATGGCGAACTTCGCGCCGTGCTGGATATCGCCGCCGGCGAAAATGTCCGGCTGCGCGGTCTGCAGCGTGACAGGATCCGCCACGGCTGTGCCGTTGCGGCGCAGTTCGACCTTCGAACCGGCCAGCAGATCGCCCCAGACCGGAGCCTGGCCGACCGACAGCAGAATATTATCGCAGGCAACCGTCTTGATCGTGCTTTCATCATATAACGGATGGAACTTCCGCTCCTTGTCAAACACCTGCGTGCACTGTTTCATGACGATACCGGTGATCCTGCCGTCTTCCACCAGGATCTCCTTGGGACCCCAGCAGTTCCTGACGGCGATGCCCTCGCTCTTCGCCTCTTCAATCTCTTCCGGCGAACCCGGCATCTCGGCCGGTCCCTCAAGGCAGTACATCTCAACGCTGTCCGCGCCGGCTCTGAGCGCGGTGCGGGCGACATCCACAGCGACATTGCCGCCGCCGATGACAACGGTGCGGCCGCTCAGGATCTTGCCGTGATCGGCATTCGCATGGCGCAGGAAATCCACGCCGGAAACCGCATACTCCTCATTCGGAACGCCGATGCTGCGGCCTGCCTGCATGCCGATGGCCACGAAGAAGGCCTTGTAGCCCTGCGCCCGCAGTTCATCCAGCGTGACATCCCTGCCGACTTCCACGCCGCAGCGGAATTCCGCCCCCATGGTGCGGATGATGTCAATCTCTGCGTCGATGACATTCCGTTCCAGGCGGAAGGACGGGATGCCGTAGCGCAGCATGCCGCCCGGTTCCTTCTCTTTTTCAAACACGGTGACCGGATAGCCCTTGGAACGCAGATAATAGGCTGCGGACAGGCCGGCCGGACCGGCGCCGATGACCGCGACCTTGTACTCGTCGCCCCACTGGTCGCCGTGCTCGTTGCAGCATTCCGGAATGTACCGGTCTTTTTCATTCAGCTCGCGGGCGGCGATGAACTTCTTGATCTCATCGATGGCGACCGGCTGGTCAATGGTGCCTCTGGTGCAGCGGTCCTCGCAGCGGCGGTTGCAGACCGCGCCGCAGACTGCCGGCAGCGGGTTGTCCTGCTTGATCAGCTTGAGGGCGTCCAGATACTTGCCCTCCGCCGCCATGCGGATGTATCCCTGGACCGCCAGATGCGCCGGGCAGGCCGTCTTGCACGGTGAAGTGCCGGTGGCATAGCAGTTGATCTTCGCATCATCGCGGTAGTTCTTGTTCCACTTCTCCGGACCCCATTTGACGGCGTCCGGCAGTTCGGTCTTCGGATAGACCACTTCGCTGCCGTTCTTCAGGCAGAGCTTCTGGCCGAGCTTGGCGGCGCCGACCGGGCAGACTTCAACGCACTTGCCGCAGGCCACGCACTTCTCATGGTCAACGTGGGCGCGGTAAGCGGAGGCCGACAGATTCGGCGTGTTGAACAGCTGCGACGTGCGCAGCGCATTACAGGTCGTGGCTGAGCAGTTGCAGATGCCGACAATCTTGTCTTCGCCGTCGAGGTTGGTGATCTGATGGACAAAGCCGCTCTTCTCGGCCCGCTCCAGCAGCGCTATCACTTCATCATACGTCGCATACCGGGCATCCTTCCTGGTTTCCACGCAGTAATCAGCCATGTCGCCCAGGGTGATGCAGTAATACCCTTCGACATCGCCGGCGCCTTCGCCGCGGATCGTCTGCTGCCGGCGGCAGGAACAGACATCCACTGCATAGCGGTCATACTTCTTCAGCCAGTGGGAAAGTTTCTCCAGCGGTACGGCATGGCTGTCGGCCTGGATCGCTTTTTCCACCGGAATGACATGCATGCCGACGCCGCCGCCTCCCGGAGGGACCATCGCCGCGATCTTGCCGACGGCGACGCTGGAGGCATAGTTGAAGAATGTGGCGACTTCCGGATGCTTTTCCAGCAGCTTGCCGTTCATCATCATATATTCGCCGGAGCCGACAACCCAGCGCGGCACAAAGTACTTCTGGACCTTTTCCTTGTTGTCCCTGTCGTATTCCAGCAGGCCGATCTCAGCGATGTGCTCGGCCCGGGCGCGGGCGTCCTCCACGCTCATCTGGTTGCGCTCCGCGATCTCTTCCGCAGTCAGCTTGACCACCCGCTTCTTCTTGAACGACAGCATGAACTTCACTTCGTCCTTCGTCAGCAGCCTGTCCAGCAGCCAGACATCCGGTTCATTTCCTTGGATCTTCTGCGGTTTTGACAGGTCCAGGTCGTCGCTGATCATGCAGACCAGCTGCTTGATCAGCGCCAGCTTTTCCGGATCCTCCACTTTGTAGTCCTGCGGCAGGTAATCCTGTTCATTGAACATGTAATTCTGATACTTTTCAGGAATCATGATAGAACTCCTTTCACGGCCTTGCGTTAAGTACAGAATACCATGTTAAAAGTTGGTCAAAGCAGTGATCCGGGCCGGTTTGTTTCAAAATAACAGTTGATTTATGCAAATCGTGCATAAATAATAGAACTGGAGGCAGAGCGATATGGATATCCGGTACATCAGTGAATTTGTCAGTCTGGCGGAAACGCTGAGCTACAGCCGGACCGCCCATGCCCTGCATCTTTCGCAGTCGTCGCTGTCCCGCCACATTCAGATGATGGAGAAGGAGCTCGGGCCGCTGTTCGTGCGCTCGACCCGGAAGATCGAACTGTCCGCCAACGGCCGCATCTATCTGCCCTGGGCGAAGAAAATCAATGCCGCTCAGCAGGCTGCGGAAGCGGCCTTGAAACAGGCAACAAAGGAACACAGCGCCATCATCACCGTCGGCATTTCCCATCACGCGGATCTGTATCTTGTGACCAACAGCGTGGTCCGCTTCCACCGTGAACATCCGGATATTCAGGTTATCATGATGGAAAATGATCTGTCTGAGCTGCAAATGGATTATGAAGCCGGCCGGCTGCGTCTGGTCACAATGGCATTCGCCGAGGGCTGCTGTCCCAAAGAGCGGTTCATCCAGGCCGGGCGTATCGATCTGGTCGCCATCATGCCCCGCAGCCACATTCTGTCCTCCTATGATTTCATCCCCCTGCATCGTCTCGACGGCATGGCGCTGATCCTGCCGGAAAGCAGCTCTTTGTACAACATCCGCATCCTCAATATCTTTCAGCAGGAAGGCATTCATCCGAAAATCGTCTATCAGGGCAGCGCTGAAAGCGGCCTGGCCATGCTGAAGGAAGGCATGGGCGTGATGATCGACGGCGGTCCGGTCGCCAGTGCGATTACGGACGACAGCATCGTCACCCGGCCGCTGATGCCGGCCGTCTCCTTCACCTTTGGCCTGGAATACGGCCAGAACCTCAGCCGCAGCGAGCGCCAGTTCGTCAGCTACATCCGCACCCTGTTTTCCGTTCCGGAAAGTCCGGACAGCACCGGACATGCAAACAGCCCATCCGCAAAAGGATGAGCTGTTTTCTGTTTGTTGATGATAGATATCCCGGTGCCGCGGAAACGGCTCTCAGGAATGGAACACCTTGCTGAGCAGGGCCTGGGTCGGCTCGTCCGCCAGCGCCAGCAGGTCGTCGCCGGCCTGGATCACGGTGTCGCCGCGCGGGATGAAGTTCTCCTGGCCGCGCAGGACGGTGATGATGATGGCGTTGTCGGGAATCGCCAGATCGCGGATCGGTCTGCCGTTGGCGGCGGAAGCGTCGCTGACATGGATCTGCACGATGGAGGCGTTGCCGCGCTCCAGCTTGAGCAGCGTGACCATATCGCGGATATCAATGCCTTCGAGGATGATGTGTCCGATCAGGTCGGCCTGATTGACGGTGACGTCCACGCCCATGCCGGAGTTGAACATCCAGGCGTTGCGGGGATTGTTGACGCGGGCGATGACGCGGGGAACATTGAATTCAAACTTGGCGATCGTCGCCGCCACCAGATTGGTCTCATCCGCGCCGGTCGCGCAGACCAGGACATCGGTGGAACTGATGCCCGCCTTCTCCAGCAGATTGGGATCCGTGCCGCTGCCTTCAAAGATGCACTCGGCGGGAATCTCCTGCTTCAGTTTGCTCAGAACGCTGCTGCGGCTTTCCATGACCGTGACGCGGCAGTGATTCGCGCGCAGCAGATTGGCCACATAGACGCCGGTTTTGCCGCCGCCGACAATGATTACATTCATCTTGTCTGCCTCCCTCTCATTCCAGGCCGAGCAGCGTCTTCAGACGGTCCGTCGAAGAGCACAGCACGGTGATGTACAGAATATCGTCCTTTTCGATCGGCGTGCCGCCGGCCGGAATCAGGATGCGGTTGCCGCGGCTGATCGCGATGACGTTCATTTCGCCGAACACGGACAGTTCGTTGACGGGCCGGCCTTCGAGCATGACCGGCGCCTTGGCGCGGATGATCTCCGCCTGGCTGTCGCCCAGCATCAGAATGTTGTCGAGCTCGTTGTAGCTGAGCATGTCCATGGCTCTCTGGACGCCCCAGGAGGTTGTGGAAATGGTCTCAATGCCGAAGCTGCGGTAGATGGCCGCGCGGCGAGGGTCATAGAGCCGGCAGATGACGCGGGGAACCCCGTAGGCATCCCGGGCCAGCTTGCCGATCAGAGCGTTCGTGTCGTCCAGTTTGCTGCAGGCGACCAATGCGTCCGAACGGCGGATGCCGGCCTGTTCCAGAATGTCGCGGTCAAAGCCGATGCCGGTGATCTTGACGCCGTCAAAGTCCCTGCCCAGAAGATCGAAGGCTTCCGGATCACTGTCGATGATTGTGACCTCTTCCCCCTTCTTTTCCAGCATCCGGGCAAGTCCGGAACCGAATTTGCCGCAGCCGATGATGATCACTTTCATCTTAGTTTTCCTTTCCTGCCCGCATTTTCCGGCGGACAATGTATTTTCTGAGTTCATCCAGACTGATGATGACCAGCGGGCAGCAGATCAGATAGATCCACTCCGCGCCTATGATCGGCCCGGTCTGCAGGAATTCCTGCAGGAACGGGACATACATGAAGCAGATGATCAGCAGCAGTTCAAAGAGAATTCCGGTCAGTATGTGGCGGTTGGAGAACAGCGGTGTGCGGAAGATGGAATTGGTTTCCGTCCTCGCGCACAGGACGACGCCGATCTGGCTGAAGACGATGGACGCCAGAGCCATGGTGGTCGCCTCACGGTAGACCGGACCCACAGCCGCCAGCTTGACGGCCGGCCAGCCGTGCAGCCGGTTGGCCAGATAGTAGCCGCCCAGCGATGTGGCGGATTCCATCAGACCGTACCAGAAGAAGGCCAGCGTGACCAGATGACGGTTGAGCAGACGCTCATTGCGGGCGCGGGGCGGGCAGTCCATGATGCCCTTCTCCGGCTCCTCAGCGCCCAGGCCCAGGGCCGGCATCATATCCGTACCCAGGTCAATGGACAGAATCTGCATGACCGACAGCGGCAGCGGGATCGCTCCCCGGGAGAACAGGAAGGCGGCCGACGGCACGGCTTCCGGCGTGTTGGAATTGAAGATATACAGCAGGAACTTGCGGATGTTGCGGTAAACGGCGCGGCCCTCCCGGATGGCCTTCACGATGGACGCGAAGTTGTCATCCGTCAGGATCATTTCCGCGGCTTCCTTGGCGACATCCGTGCCGGTGATGCCCATGGCGACGCCGATGTCCGCTTTCTTCAGCGCCGGCGCGTCATTGACGCCGTCGCCGGTCACAGCGACGATCTCGCCGTTGGCCTGCAGCGCGCTGACGACCCGGTATTTCTGTTCCGGCGCCATGCGGGCGAAGATCACTTCGTCCTTGAGCGCCGCCTTCAGCTCGTCATCCGCCATCTCCTTGAGTTCGGTGCCGGTGATGATGCGCGGATGCGCGGAGGTGACGATGCCGATCTTCTTGGCGATGGACTCCGCGGTCAGACCGTAGTCGCCTGTAATCATGATAATACGAATGCTGGCGCGATGACACTGGGCAACCGCATCCGCAACTTCCGGACGCGGCGGATCCATCATCGCAATCAGACCGATGAAGACCAGATCGTGTTCGATCAGCTCCGGGGTGTAGTCCCGGAGCGCCGCCGGCAGATTGTCCTCAGGACCGAGCCAGCGGCAGGCCACTGCCAGCACGCGCAGGCCCATTGTGGCATAGCGGTCATTGGCCGCCATCGCCTCCCGGCGCATCTCGCTGCTGAATTCGACGATCTCACCGTTCTTCAGCATCTTCGTGCAGAGATCAATGGTCTCCTTCGGCGCACCCTTGACGCAGGCGACGCGGCCGCAGCCGTTTCGAGGCTTCTCCAGGCTGTGCACCGTGCTCATGCGCTTGCGGGTGGAATCAAACGGCAGTTCGCGCAGGCGCGGCATGCGGTCCAGTTCCCCCTGAATATGAAGACCGGCCTTCACGGCCGCCACGCCAAGGCAGGCTTCCGTCGGATCGCCGAGCACCGTATAGCGGTCGCTCTTCTCATCCGGCGGCAGGACGCGGGCGTTGCTGCAGAAGGAGGCAGCAGTCAGCAGCAGGCGCAGATCATAGTCATCCGCCGCCTGGACCGGCCGGCCTTCCAGCCGGATCTCGCCCTGTGGCGCGTAGCCGAGGCCGCTGACCTCCATCTCCCCTTTGGGCAGGAACAGATGGGTCACGGTCATTTCATTCTGGGTCAGAGTGCCGGTCTTGTCCGAGCAGATAACGCTCGTGCAGCCCAGTGTCTCCACCGCTGAAAGGCGCTTGACCAGCGCATGCTCCGCCGCCATTCTCTGCACGGCCATGGCCAGAGACAGCGTCACGGTCGGCAGCAGGCCTTCCGGTATGAAGGCCACGAACATGCCCAGACCGAAGATAAAGGCCTGCGCAAACGGCTGATGAACGAGGAACAGCGCCGCCAGCAGGAACGTGACGCCGACCGTCGCCGAGATCAGCGTGATCTGGCGGGTCAGGATATCCAGTTCCTTCTGCAGCGGGCTTTGCTCTTCCTTGACGGTCTGGGCCAGGCTCGCAATGCGGCCGAATTCCGTCTGCATGCCGGTGGCGATGACCACCGCGCGGCCGGTGCCGCTGGAAACGCTGGTGCCCTCAAAGATCAGATTGGGCATTTCAAAGCGGGTCAGGCCGTCTTCCAGGACAGGATCCTGGGACTTGCGGACCGGATTGGATTCCCCGGTCAGCGTCGACTGGTTGACCTGCATGTCGCTGGCCGCAATCAAGCGGGCGTCCGCCGAGATGCGGTCGCCTTCCTCGATGATCATCACATCGCCCGGCACCAGATCCTCAGCGAGAATCTGCACCTCATTGCCGTCACGGATGACGCGGGCGTTGGCCGGCAGCATGTTCTTCAGCGCTTCCGTCGCCTTGCCGGCGCGGAACTCCTGCCAGAAGCTGAACAGCCCGTTCAGGATGTTGACCATCCAGATCGCATAGGCCAGTTCCGGCATGCCCGTGAACAGTGCAATAAAACCGCCGATCCAGAGCATCACCGCCATGAGGCTGATGAAATTTTCCGCAAACACCAGGAGCATCGGCTTGCCCTTGGGTTTCACAATCGTATTCTTGCCGTAGGTCTTGGTGTTTTCCTCCACCTGTGCGCCGCTCAGGCCGCGCAGACTGGATCCCATTGCCCGGCAGGCTTCCGCCGGGTTGAGCTTCTGGATCTCGACCAGTGTCTTTCCCATAGATATCAACTACTTTCTATACCGTTCGTTTCCCGGGTTCGGATGAGAAACGACTTGAAATATTATCACAACTGATATGGGAAAGCAATATGGCAGAAAAAGGCTTGATTATGCGGTTTCTTGGCATTCTGTACCGATTCTGGAGACAGCTGTTTTCCGGTTGGAGAAGCCGGTGGAAAAGCCGCAAAAGCCCATGATTCTGCACCGAAACGGGCCGCAGTCATCCGGACTATATGCATGCATAGCAAGCGTTCTGTCCGCAGTGCAAAAACAATCAGGCATTGCGCCTGGTTGTCTTGAGCATGTCTGCATGGATGGTTCTACAGCTTCTTGCGGATGGTCACGACGTTCTGGCCGTCCTTGAAGTCGTAAGTGACATCATCCATGGTCTTCTTGACCATGAAGATGCCCAGGCCGCCGACCTCGCGGTCCTCCGCGGACAGAGTGACGTCCGGATCCTCTTTCGCCAGCGGATTGTAGGGCTTGCCATTGTCCTTCAGGGTGACCGCCGCGGTCAAAGGCCCCTTCTCGACGCTGACGGCGATCGTCGCCTTGCCGGTCTTCGGATGGTAGGCATAGAGGGCGATGTTGCTGAAGAGCTCGTCGATGGCGATGTCAAACTGCATCTGCACCTTCTCGGAGCAGCCCAGCGCCGCCAGCTGCTGGTTCACAAACTCCGTGACCTTCTCGACATTGCCGACGGTTGCATCGATCGTCATTTCCTTTTCCATATCCCCTCCGCCTGTGTTTTTGCCCCTGGCCTTGTATTCCAGGCACAGCATCGTGATGTCATCAAACTGCGGCGCCTCCTTGACGAAGCCGTCGATGGACTGCTTGACGGCCGGCAGGATCTGGGCCGGAGTGCAGGTGTTGACGGTGTTCAGCACCGCCTCCAGGCGGTCCTTGCCGTAAAGCTCCTGCTGGGCGGAGGTCGCCTCCGTAACGCCGTCGGTGTACTGGAAGATCTTGTCGCCCGGTTGCAGGGTGATCGTGCCGTGCTTGTACTTCATGCCCGCCATGCCCGCCAGCACGAAGCCCGGAGTCATATGCAGTGCTTCAAAGCGGCCGCCGGCATGGCTGATGTAGGGCATCTCATGGCCGGCGTTCACATACTGGAACTCACCGGTCGCAAAATCGAGCACGCCTTCAAACGCGGTGATGAAGAGACCTTCGCTGTTGGACTCGCACAAGAGATCGTTCACTTCCGTGAAGACCTGGCCGAGGTCCTTGCCCTGCTGGGTATGGTCCTTGATCAGGGCCTTGCCGATGACCATGAACAGCGCCGCCGGCACGCCTTTTCCGGAGACATCCGCCACCACGATGGCGAGATGGGTGTCATCGACCATGAAGAAGTCATAGAAGTCGCCGCCGACCTCCTTGGCCGGATTCATCGTCGCGTAGATGTCAAACTCACAGCGGTCCGGGAAGGCCGGGAAAATGCACGGCAGCATCGAGGACTGGATCTGGCGGGCGACATCGAGCTCCGCGCCGATCCGCTGCTTCTCTGCCGTCACGGCGGTCAGGTCGCGGATATACTTCTCAAGCGAAATGGTCATGGAATTGAAGGCTCCGGCCAGATCGCCGATTTCATCATTGCTGTGGATTTCCGCGCGGTGGTCCAGATTGCCGCCGGCAATCTGACCGACGTCATCGCGCAGCAGCAGCAGCGGCTTCACCAGATTGTCCGCAAAGCGTCCGGACAGCAGCGCCACCAGGGCGACAATCAGGATGCAGGAAACCAGGAAGACCAGGATTGAGCCCAGAATGTTCTGGCGCATGGTAGCGGCGGTTGAGGTCGTGATTTCGGTGATGCTGTCATGGACCTGCGTGACCGCCTGGGTGATGTCGGAAGCCTGCACGTGGATGGCCAGCGTCCAGTCCGCCGCCGTGATCGGCGCATAGGCATAGTAAATGCCGGCCTTGGTCAGAACAACACCGGTGTTTCCGCTCATGATCTGGTCGCGCACTTCATAGGCCGGCAGCGTCGTGTCGGTCATGATGTCCGTGAATTCCGTCGTATCCGCCGTCATCTGCGGCGAGGCGATGACCTTGCCGTCCTTGTCGATCAGCAGCGCATAGGAATTCTCACCGACGTCGACGTTCGTGATGCTCTTGTTGAGATCCGTGATCAGGATGTCCATGCCGATGACGCCGGCAAACTGATTGTCGGCATCGTAGAACGGCGCCGCGCAGGTGATCGTCAGGCCGCGGCCGTAGGAATCCAGATAGGTCTCGGTGAAGAATGCCTGGCCGGCGCTCTGTGCTCCGGTATACCAGGCGGAATTGCGGTATTCATAGTATTCCTCCCAGGACGGCGTCGCGTCGCCGAGATCGGAACGGCTGTCGCAGGTCAGCAGAAGGCCGTCCTTGGTGCCCGCATAGATTGTCGTGATCATATTCTTCTGGGCGCTGATGACCGGTGAGAAGACGTACTCGAGATTGCCCAGAAGCGTCAGCTCCGACTGCACGGAACTCAGGGAGACGCTCTGATCCGCCAGATACCGCTGCATGATCAGCTGATCCTTGTTGGTCTTGTCGGGCGGATCGGTCTCCACGCCGATGAACTTGTCCGGATTCTGATACAGCGTATGCGCATAGGCCGCAAACTGGCTGACATCATCCTGATACTGGCCGAGTTCGGAATCCGCCAGTTCGGATTTGCTGGTGACCAGATCGAGCAGATTGGCTTCGGTCTGCTTCAGCAGCGCGTTCTCACTGTCCTGGGAAGTCGTGCTGCCCAGATTCTTGTTGGCGTTGAGGACGTCGCTCTGGATCTTGAGCATGCTGAACAGGCTGATGATGCTGGTCAGCATCAGCGCTCCCACGGAGACGGTCAGAACCATCCGCTGCACATTCTTGCGGATCGGCAAACGTTTGTTTTCCATGAATACTCCTCGCTAGATCACGATATGGACGTGATTGACGCCCTTCTGATAATAATGCGAAGCCCTGAGCGCCCGCTGCTTGATCAGCTGCAGGCCCAGAAGATCCTCCGCCTGTTCGTTTTTGTCTGCTGAAAACGGATTGCGTCGGGAACCGCCGTACTCCAGCCAGAGCGAAAAACTGTCGTCATAATACAGGCGCACATCCACCGGCACTCCGGCTTCCGTCCCTATTCTCATCATAACTTCTTCCAGGCAGTTTTGAATGCCGAATATGGTTTTCCGGCTGATTCCATGCGCCTGGCTGTAATCCTCCAGCTGTTCGTTGAAGACTTCCAGACTCTCGGGGTCCGGCTCAATGCGGCCGGCGATATCCGGTTCCTGGCGCGACCAGAACGGCAGCACCGGCAGCGTGCAGACCGTGGAGGTCAGCAGAATGATGACCGGGATTCCGACCATCAGATTGAGCGCAAACACAGATGCGGACAGCTCTGCAAACGTGCCGGCGGACGGGACTGCCAGCCCCAGCAGACCGCAGCCGGCGGCGGCCAGAGCACTCAGCAGAATATAGCGCAGATAGTCCCTGCCCTGCTTCAGATGCACGCGTCTGTCCGCAGAGCCCAGATGCCAGAGCAGCCACATGCTCAGGCCGCTGATCAGAACGATGCCGCATTCCACAGCCAGTTCCGAAGCCGGCGCGGAGGTCAGCAGCGAAGCTGACACCACCCCGAGCACACAGCCAAGAACGCCGCACCAGCCGAACACCAGGCCCAGCGCAGCCGGCAGAAAACTCTTGATGCCGATGACACCGGCCGTCAGTACGCCGGTGACGCGGACCGGAAGATCCAGGAACAGATAGGCGGCCAGGGACACCAGGATCAGCAGGAAGGCATGCTGCAGACTAATCCTTTTCATGCGCAGGCCTCCGTTTCAGTTTGCTGACCACCGTGGAATCCGCCAGCAGAATGCCGCTGACAACCAGGACAGCACCCAGCAGCTTAAGCAGCGTGAAGGGTTCCGCCTCCGTCCCCAGCAGCGGCGAGATGATCGGCGAAACCGCCATCGTGATGACGATCTCCGAGGCAAAGATCAGGGAGGTGTTCAGGGCGCTGACGTAGCGCTGCGCATACAGCTGCACAACGCCGTACAGGCCGCGGATGAAGAAGCTGATGAACAGTACGGCGCCCCAGAACTTCGGATCCGCCGGCAGCGTCATCGGAGCATGCTTCAGGAACGCTTCCGCCGCCCACAGCATCAGGGAGAAGATCGCGCTGAAAAACATCTGGCCCATGACCAGGATGGACGGATTGGATTTGACGGTGATGGTGCCGACCGTGATCAGATAGGCGGCGAAGACCACATCAAACAGCACCAGATACAGCACATGGACATTCCAGAGTCCGGCAATGCCCTGGTTCGTGATCAGCAGCACGCCGGCCAGCGCCACCGCGGTTCCCAGCAGCGCGAAGCGGTCGTATTTCTCTTTCAGGAAGATCATCGAAAGCGGCGGTATGAAAACGAAGTACACGCAGACCACGCAGGAGATCACGGATTCCCGCATGCCGGAAGAACCCAGCAGCAGAAAGACGTTCATGACCACCAGTTCCGCGGACAGGATGACGCTCTGCAGAATCTGCTTGCGGTCCAGGCGGAACAGTTCGCTCCAGAACAGCGCCAGTGCAATCAGAAAACCGATCAGGTTGGTGACCGCCAGAAACGCGAACGTGGAGACCGAAGATGGAATGCTGGCCAGAAAAATATACTGGATCGAGGCGAAGAATGTGATGATGAACAGCGAGATGTTTGCTTCCAGCTTATTCATGGCGGACTTCCCGCAGACAATACTTCTGCAGCAGAAAATCCGGCTTGTAGGACAGCTTCGCCTTGCGCAGTCCGGCCACGTTGAGATCCTCTTCGCGGTTGATGTACAAAAAGCCCTGGCAGCACTGGCGCACCAGATCCCGGTTCAGTATTTTATAAATATCCTGATAGCTGCGGTCGCCTTTTTCGTACATCACATCGTAGTACTGCCGGCTCAGCGGCGCTCCGAAGGCATAACCGCACAGAACATCATCGATGTAGACGACGATGCCGCTCATGTTCAGCTGCTGAAAATGCGCCAGACCTTTCAGGATGGCGGTATTCTCCAGCTGCAGCTGAACGTCTTCTTCCTCTTTGATGCGCTGTTCCAGCCAGACCTTCTGGAACGCACGGATTTCGTCCAGATGCCGTTCCTCGATGCGTTCGAGGCGCAGGCGGCTGCCGTAGGTCCGGTAAAACAGATTCGCATCGTAGCGCTTGGAAGCCATGTCGCTGCCCGGCAGATCCGCCAGGCGCTCATAGCTGTAGATGTATTCAAAATACCCCCGCTTCGCTTCCGCCGCAAATACATCCGGATACAGCAGCAGTACGGCTTCCTTGTCCGCTTCCAGCAGGGTCTGGAAGCAGGCTGATGCATGATGACTGTGGGCATCCTCCAGAATTGCTCCGATGGCCTTCTTCAGACCTTCGCGGTCCGTACGGTCGCCCATCGGCATCAGATATTTCCGCTCGGCGGGCGTACTGATTCCCGCCCGGTAAAACAGCATCCAGCCGTCCTTCTCGCAGAAGGAATCGCCGTATTTGTCCGCCAGGCAGTACATGGATGCAAAAGAATGCTGGCAGGAACCTGCTCCATACCGGTAAAGATAAGGCTGAATGATCTGCTGGTTTGCCAGTGTCACTGCTTCAAATTCCATCGATGTCCTCGGTCAGAAATGCAGATGATCCTTTACGGCGCCGCGTGAATGAATGCCGCATGAAATCTCTAAATCTTCATTTTTATTATCATACCATACAGCGGCGTCTCCGGACCCGCAAATCCAGGAAAAACGCCGGTTCAGCTTTCCCATCAAAAAAGCGGTGCTGCCACCGCCGGCTGCTAAGCGCCGCAGTGGTGACCGCCGCAGGAATGTTCCCCGCAGGAATGCTCTCCGCCTTCCTCTTTGTGGTCACAGTGCGCATCCGGATCAAAGGCCAGACGGCCGTCCAGAAGATCTTTGACCGCCGCGTCCGCATCCCCGCTGACGCCGCCGTACAGAGCAATGCCGGCTTCCGCCAGCGCCTGCTGGGCACCGCCGCCGATGCCGCCGCAGATCAGCGTGTCAACACCGGCCTGCCCCAGCAGTCCCGCCAGCGCGCCGTGGCCGCTTCCGTTGCTGGAAAGCAGCGACGTCTGCAGAACTTTTCCATCCTGGACGTCATAGATCTTGAACTGTTCCGTATGGCCGAAATGCTGAAACACCTGGCCGTCTTCATAAGCAACCGCAATCTTCATCTGTCTTCTCCCTCTTTCTGCTGCCGGTAGCGGCAGCCCTTTCTGCACCCGCAGCAGTCCTTGCTGCCGCACACTTCATATTCACCGCCGCGGATCTGAAGCCCGCGGCCGTCTACCAGGCAGTCCGCCAGTTTCTTCCGGGCGCCGGCATAGATGGCCTGAACGGTCGTCCGCGCCACATTCATCTGGGCCGCGCATTCTTCCTGCGTCAGTCCCGCCTGATCGATCAGGCGGATCGTCTCATATTCATCCACCGTCATTTCCACGGGTTCCATGTCTCCATGGCCGCGATTCTCCGGCTGGAAACCCCGGCAGCGCGGCAGCCCGCAGATCCGCCGCCGCTTGCAGCATCTTGGCATCGTATCGCCTCTGTTTCTGACATATGTCAGTTATTACTTTATCCCATTTCTGACATATGTCAATAATGAGCTGAGTCAGAACAAAGGCGGACAGGATGTCCGCCTTAGCTTCACTGTTCTGCAATGCCGCTGTTCAGAACCGGATCACGGCGTTCCAGACCGCTGTCCCCTTTTGGAGAAGCGCAGCCGGGAAGACATAATCCTCCGTATGCAGGCCGGCCTGGTTCTCGCCCGCGCCCAGGCCGAAGAAGAAGCCCGGCTTTTTCAGCAGATACCAGCCGAAGTCCTCTGACCAGCGCATGGGTTCCGCCAGGGTCTGGACGGCAAAGCCCTGCGCGCGCAGATACGGATCCAGCTTTGCAACGGTTTCCGGCGCATTGACGGTCGCCGGAAACGCATCCTGTTCCGCAAAGTGGACCTTCACGCCGTCCGCCTGCGCCTTCGCGCGCGCACTGTCTTCAATGCGCTGCTGCAGCAGCTTCAGATCCTCATTCTCCCGGGCCCGGATGGTCAGGCAGATTTCCCCGCTGCCGGCGGAAATGCCGAAGTTCTTCTCGCCGATGTGCACATCGATGACCGTTGCCAGCACTGGCTGTGCATACCCGGGCGCCTGCAGAATGCCGGGCAGCTGTTCCAGCAGCCGGGCCGCCGCCGGCACCGGACTGACGCCCAGTTCCGGATAGGCCGCATGCGACTGCTTCCCTTCCAGGCGGATGATCAGTCCCTTGGAGGCGCAGGCAAAGGTGCCCGGTCTCAGCAGCACGGTCCCCAGCGGCTGGCCGGGGATATTGTGGCAGCCGGCGATCCAGTCCACCGGCAGTCTCTGCAGAACTTCCGCGCATGCTTTTCCGCCCTGTCCGGTCTCTTCCGCCGGCTGAAACAGAAACAGGACATTGCGGCCGATGCGTTTTCCCTTCAGGGAGGCTGCGGCCGCCGCCGCCATGCTCATATGGCCGTCATGGCCGCAGCCATGGAACGGCTTTCCTTCACTGTTCAATATGGCATCCATGTCAGCCCGCACCGCTACGGTCTTCCCGGCTTTGCTTTCACGGTGGATGCCCCAGAACCAGCCCGGTTCGTCATGCAGTTCCAGATCGCTTTCCTGGCGCAGATAGTTCTGAAGAATGCCGATGGTCGTGCATTCCTGTCCGGAAAGCTCAGGATGCTCGTGCAGAGCCGTCCACAGTTCAATGGTGTTCATGCTGTCCGCCCTCTTCCGCATCCGTCCTGATGCGGTTTTCCGGATGGTTTCCGGAATCCGCGCTGACAATCTGGAAAATGTAGAACTTCAGATAGGAAGTCTCCGCCATTGTCCACAGGATCGGATGATCGGGATTCTGCTGGGTGATGGAAACCTGCTTCAGCAGCACGCCGGCTTCCTGGGCGGACTCCTTCAGCATCTTCTCAAAGAGATCCATCTCCATGTACCGCGAACAGCTGCAGGTGATCAGGTAGCCGCCGGTTCTGAGCAGCTCCATAGCCCGCCGGTTGATGCGCTGGTAGCCGCTGTAGGCATGATCCACGGTCTGCCGGGATTTTGTGAAAGCCGGCGGATCCAGCACGATGATGTCAAACTGACCGGGCCGGCACTGGTCCAGATAATCAAACACATCCGCCTGCTCGAAGGAGATCCGCTGCTCCAGGTGGTTCAGTTCGGCATTCTTCCGGCCTTCCGCCAGCGCAGACGCCGAGACATCCACAGCCGTCACCTGCGCCGCGCCGCCGTAAGCGGCGTTCAGGGCGAAACCGCCGGTATGGCAGAAGCAGTCCAGGACCTTCTTGCCGGCTGCCATTCTTCGCAGCAGCACCCGGTTGGATTTCTGGTCCAGAAAATAGCCGGTCTTCTGGCCGTTCTCAATATCCACGTTCATGCGGACGCCGTTTTCATCAATGACGAGCTGCGTGGGCAGATCAGCGTTCTTCCAGAATCCTTTGTATAAAGGCAGCCCTTCCTTCTCACGGGCGCGCAGGTCATTGCGCTCATAGACGCCGCGCACCGGCCGGCCTTCCTGTTCCAGCAGATCCATGAGGATCGCATAGATCATGTCCTTGACCTTCTCCATGCCCAGGATGCTGATCTGGGCGACCAGAATGTCCTGATAGCGGTCGACAGTCAGCCCCGGCAGCTGGTCCGCCTCACCGAACACCAGCCGGCAGTCGCACAGATTGTCCTTCTCGACGGTCTTTCGGAAATCGTAGGCAGAGGCCAGACGCCGGCGGAAGAACTCCCGGTCAATGCAGGCCTCCGGATCCCGGGTCAGGATGCGGACGGTGACATGGCTGGTCAGGGAACAGAAGCCGGTGCCCAGATACTCCCCGTTCTCCGTGAGAACGCGGACCAGGCCGCCATCTTCGGCCGCATCCTCGATGCGGACCAGATTGTTGCGGTACATCCATGCCTGGCCCTGGCGCAGATACTGCGCTCCGGTCTCGGAAATGATCACCTGCGGATATGCGTCTGTCATCGTCCGCCTCCTCTTTCTTCAGCAGAATCCATTCTAGCACAGCCGGCCCGCAAAAAAGATCCCTGTGGCATCCAGACAGATAAGCTCATTGGGGGATAAGTTTGTTTGCTGTCTGGATGCCATGGGGATCTTCGGATTCCCATGGCGATTCGATTGTTATTTGGCGCTGATAAAGGTGATCAGCGGCATGCGGGCGCTGAGCGCGTCATACTGCTTGATATCTTCATCCGCAGTCAGATCCATGGACAGCGTGCCCAGAATGGAGCTGATGCGCACGCCGTTGTCAAATTCGACCGTCGGATCCGATTCAAACCAGCCGGTGTCGCAGCAGGTGCCGGAGGCGCTGGCGCCTTTGTTGACGTTGTAGCACTCGATGACCTGCGGATCTTTCGCATCCACGCTGTTGGGATAATAGAGGCAGACATTGCGGCCGGTCTGGGCGGCGTAAATACCATCACCGACATCGTCCGGAACGCTGAACGTCACCGTGACATCATAGGCGTTCATCGTATACATGCGCTTGCCGTCCTGAACCGTGTAGTCCAGCTTGGTGGTGGTGTTCAGCGGCGCCTCACTCATCGGCGTGTCATCAATCGTGACGAAATCCGTGACTTTGACGTCCGGGATCTGCCGCTCATTTTTCGCGCCGAGTGTAAAGGACAGCCCGCTGACCATGCTCTTGATCTCATCTACGCTCTTGCCGGTCGTGGTGAACATCTCATAGCCGACGTATTTGCCTTTGGTATCCAGGGTGGAATACTGGAACGGATTGTCAATGCTGTCGCTGAGATCCACGCTCTGCTTACTTGCCAGAGCATCGGACAGAATGCTGAAATCGGTCAGTTTCACAATCTCATCCGTGGATGCGAAGGCGGTCAGAACAACCTTGTCATTCTTGTTGCCCTCATTGGTGAAACTGAAGATGATGCACTGGGTGGCGATATCAGCGGCAGAAGTTGCGGTTGCCTGGGCGGTGGATTCGGCGGCAGCGGTTGCGGCGGCGGTGCTGGCGGCAGCGGTTGCAGCGGCGGTTTCCGTCGCGACGGCAGTGGCGTTGGAGCATCCGGTCAGTAAAGCGGCAGTGAGCAGTACAGCAATTGTCTTACGCATAATGCCTCCTCTGTGCATTCGCTTTCGATGCAGTCTTGCACGTTTGCAGAATCAGGAATCCATTCAGTCCGATGCGGAAGTTTTCAGCCTTTATGCCGGCTGTTCATCCCCCATACGGTGATGAGTACAGCGGCGGCAAAGGCCAGCACACCGACGAGGACATAGCCGCCGGCGCCTTCAAACAGCAGCGTCGTACCGTACAGCTGCTCAACGCCGCCCGGTCCGGAACCGCTGAATTTCAGCATCAGGGTGATCAGACCGGCGCACGTCAGCACACAGATCAGGCCGCTGATCCGGATGATGCGGTTGTCCCGTTGCGTCTGCAGCTGGGAAGCCCGCTCGCGGAGGCGCTGAATCCTCTGATCAGTCGTGTGCATCCTCATCCTCCTCTCCGGTATCTGACCCTTTCACTACTATAAGTACCGGCCGGGCCGCAGATTCCTCACCGATAATCAAAAAAAATAAAAAGCCGCGGAAACCGCGGCTCCAATGGTTATTTTTCCGTCAGGCGGAGATGTTCCAGCCGCCAGCGGCCGGCCTGCACCAGCAATGCGGTGGCGACAGGGATCACATAAGCGGCCGTCTGCATCCAGCCGCCCGCGCTCAGCAGCAGATTGTAGATGGCGTGATAGGTGATGGCCAGACACAGCAGGCCCACCGTACCGCCGGTCTTCAGCCACCGGTTCTTCCACACAAACAGCAGGCCGTAGCCGACAAAAGCGCCGCAGACGATATGCATGGCGCCGGTGCCGAAGCCGCGGATCAGCAGATACGTGAGCTGGCTGGCGCCGTTTTCGACCAGGTAGCAGACATTCTCAAAGGTGGCGAAGCCGGCGGCGATCAGGATGACCGCATTGCGGGCATCCCGTTCGGAAGGCTCAAATACCAGCAGATAGAACAGCAGCGGCAGCATCTTCATGATCTCTTCGACGACCGGCGCGACCTCCACGGTGGCGCTGATCAGATCCGCATGGTACATCTGCGCGAAGAACGTATTGAGGTAGGCCGACAGCAGGCAGACCCACATGCCGAGGATAATGAACAGGAAATAGCCGCGCTGGCGGCGCTCGGCGCACAGCATCGCGATCAGCAGCGGCGCGCACATGCAGATGAAGACATTGTCAATATAGGTCATGGCTGCACCGCCTTCTTCAAAGCCGGATACAGCAGCGCCAGTGAAACGGTCAGCGCGAAGTCAAACCAGAAGTACGGGTTGGCCAGGCTGCCGCCGGACCAGAAGCAGGAAGCGGTCCAGAGACAGTATTCCAGAATCAGCTCGGCCAGGACGGCCGCATGAAACCACCAGTATTCCCGCTGGGCGCCTTTCTGCCGGCGGGCGAACAGCAGGCCGCGGATGGCCAGAACGCCGGCAGCGATGGTCAGGCCGCCGCACAGCGCATTGTACAGATAATCTCCGCCGCCCCGGACCATGTAGAAGATCGTCAGCGGGATGCCGAGTGCCGGCGCCAGCAGCATGGCCGGATGGCGGAACGCCTTCTCTTCCGGGGTCTGCAGATACTGCTCCAGCGTCAAGAGAAACAGGAAGCCGCCGAGCCAGGAGATGTCCGAGACATAGAACACCCGCGGTGTATAGGTCTTCAGCACCAGGAACAGCAGCCAGTACAGCAGGCCGGAGAAAAACGTCAGATAGAACAGAGCCAGGATCAGCATCGCCTCGCTGTGCCGGCGGGCATAGAAAATGCCGGCTGCCGCGGCACCCGCGGCAACGACAATGATCTGGATGGCATTATCCAGGATTTCAATCATTTCGGCTCTTTCTCCCGCTCCCGGCGCTGCTTCAGCGTGAAGCCCAGCACCGTTGCCGCCACGCCCAGCGTAAAAGCCAGCAATCCGATCAGGAGATATCCCGCCGCGCTGCTGCCGCCGAACACGCTGCCGCTCAGGCCGCTGTCTCCGTAGCTGGTCGCATCCGCCTGGCGGATCAGAGCAGGCATCCAGAAAGACGCCGCGATGATCACCGCCAGACAGGCGGAACCGCAGATCCACATCGTCCCGGCATCCCGGCGCTCCTGCCGGATCTCCCGGGAACGCTTTTCAACAGCCTGCAGCCGTTCATCCGTTGTACGCATCGGTAATCCCTTCCTTTTCCAGCAGCGGCTTCAGCATCTTCTTCCCGCGCTGGATCAGATTGTCGACCCGTTTGCGGTTGACGCCGATGACTGCAGCTGTCTCCTCATAGTTCAGCCCTTCCAGATAAAACAGATACAGCGCCTCGCGGTAGTCCGCCGGCAGCTGTCCCATGCAGGCTCTCAGGATCCGGTTGCGCTCCTGCGTCTTCATGACCGTCTCCAGCAGCGCCGGCCCTTCCGGCTCCTTGTCCAGATCCTCAAAGCTGAAGACCGGATGACTGCGCTGCTTCTGCAGGTAGCGCAGCGCCAGATGACGCGCGCTCTTGTACAGATAGGACTGGAAGCCGTTGTCATAGATATGCGGTTTCTTCACGACCAGATAGGCAAAAGCGTCGATCATCAGCGCTTCCGCATCGGAGAGATCGTGCACATACCCGTCAATATAAAATGTCAGGGCGTCGCCATATTGTTCCATCAGCGCCCGCAGGCTTTCTTCATCTCCCTGCAGAAACTGACGGTAGCGTTCTTCATTGGATATCACAGCGGTCCTCCCGGTTCTTCTTCGTGGTGTCCTGGAATCCTGTTGAACTCATTATATCGGAAAATTCCGTCCGGAAAAGAGGGCTCTTTCCGAACCTGCAGAAACCTGCTCAGCTGCGGGAACCGTGATGCCGCGTCTTCTCCAGATACAGAGCCTGGTCGGCCTTGGTGATCAGCGTGGTTTCCGTGCGTTCCGCAAGCTCCCTGGCCTGCGCCCAGCCGATCGACAGCCGGATCGGATAAGAATTTTCATTGCCGATCCGATAGGCGTCAAAGGCCTGCTCGATCTGTTCCTTCAAGGCGGCAATCTCCTGAGCGTCCGCGGCAAGTCCGGCCACGGCGAACTCATCGCCGCCATAGCGGGCCAGGATCAGCGTTTTCGCCACCATGCAGTTCTTCAGCAGCGCGGCCGTCTCAACCAGCGCCTTGTCGCCGGCGACATGGCCGCGGCGGTCATTGATCTCCTTGAAGCCGTCGATATCCATCATCATCAGGAAGACATCGCTGCTGTTCTCGCCGGCCAGCATCTGCTGCAGCTGGTAATCCAGCATGCGGCGGTTGTTCAGACCGGTCAGGCCGTCCGTGGAGATGGCGTATTCCTGGTAGTTCACGAAGACCCAGGCCATCGACAGCGTGCTGAACGTCCACAGCAGCGGCAGGCCGTAGAACATCTGGCTGAGAATGCCGCCGAGAATCGGCAGCAGATAGAAGGACAGCAGCGTCCGCAGTTCTTTCTTCTTCAGCGTATTCTTGGTATTCCTCAGCGCCTGCAGCGCATGCAGAAGCGAAATGACCAAGAAGAAGTAGGATGTGCATGGATACAGCAGATACGCAGGGCCGCGCACATACTGGTTGCCGGCATTGATCGTGAACAGAAGATGATTCCAGGGCGCCAGCAGCGCCGCCGCGGAAAGCGCGATGACCGGCAGCAGCAGCCAGCTGAGATTCCGGCGCATCCAGTTCTCGCGGCCCAGCCGCTGCTCGGTGAAATCCAGCCAGCTGAAGCTGATGAGTCCGCACAGGATCATGTAGATGACATCGATGGTCCAGTTCGCGGTTCTCATCAGGGCTCCGCTGCGGCCCTCCACAAAGGTCCAGGCGACATCCATGACCAAAATTGCAATCAGTTCCACGGTCAGCCGCTCAAACGACAGATTGGCCGCCTGCTGGTCGATGTTGGTTCTTGTCTTGTGATAGATCATGCAGAGGATCAGGATGCTGAGCAGGTTGATCTCCGCATAAACGGCCAGATACATGCCGCTCCTTTCCCGGATATTCTGATTTCATTGTAGCATGCCCTTGCAAGAATGACGCAGACCGCGCCCTGGCCGAAAAAAGGATGGCGCGATGCGTCATCCCTGCTGCTCAAACCGCAGCTCTGTTACTTTGCCGTATGGCGCTGCACCGCCTTGACCAGCTCGCAGGCCAGGACGATGACAAACGCCAGGCCGACGGCGATGCCGAGATACTCCGCATTCAGCGGATTCAGCGTGAAGGCCGTGTTCAGGCCCGGCACATACATGACGATGAACTGCAGAGCCATGCCGACGCCGAAGGACACCCAGAGATACGGATTGTCGAACAGATGCCGGGACAGCAGTGTATGCGTCGTGCCGATGTTGAAGGAATGGAACAGCTCGGCTGTGGACATCGTTATAAAGGCCATGCTCATGCCGATGGTGTGGTCCGTGCGGTTGCCGATGATGTAGGAGATCAGCACCAGAGCGCCGATCAGCAGGCCCTGCCAGCCGATGGCCGTGCCCAGGCCGTTGGCGAAGAAGTTCTCATTCTTGGGCCGCGGCTTCTGCTTCATGATGTCTTCGTCCGCCGGCTCCATGCCGATGGCGAAGGCCGGCAGCGTATCCGTGATCAGATTGATCCACAGCAGATGAACCGGCATCAGCGGGACGCCGAGCTGGAAGCCCATGACGCTGAGCAGGGAAGCACCGAAGATCGTCAACACTTCGCCGATGTTGCTGGAAAGCAGGAACTGAACATCCTTACGGATGTTCTCATAGATGCCGCGGCCCTCACGGACAGCGTGGATGATGGTGGCGAAGTTGTCATCCGTCAGCACCATGTCGGCGGCGTTCTTGGCGACGTCGGTGCCGGTGATGCCCATGGCGCAGCCGATGTCGGCCGCCTTCAGAGACGGCGAGTCATTGACGCCGTCGCCGGTCATGGCGACAATCATGCCCTTTTTCTGCCACATCTTGACGATGCGGACCTTGTGCTCCGGAGCAACGCGGGCGTAGACCGCAATGTTCTCAATCTCCTGTTCCAGCTGCTGGTCATCCATCTGGTCAAGCTCAGTGCCGGTGATGGCTCTCTGGCCGTCCTTAAGGATGCCCAGCTGCCGGGCGATTGCCGCGGCAGTGGTGATGTGGTCACCGGTGATCATGACCGTGCGGATACCGCCCTCCTGGGCTTCCTGAATCGCCTTGGCGGCTTCCGGGCGGGCCGGATCGATCATGCCGATCAGGCCGGCGAACTGCATTTCGCGTTCAATCTGCGTATCCTTCATCATGACCGGAACGCTGTTCCACTTGCGCCAGGCGACCGCCAGCACGCGCAGCGCGCTGCCGGCCATCTCCTCGTTGGCTTTCACGGCCTCTTCCGGAACGTTTTTGCAGCGGCTGAAGATCTGGTCCGGAGCGCCCTTTGTATAGGAATAGACACCGGCCGGCGTCTCGCAGAAAACCGTCATCATCTTGCGGCTGGAATCAAAGGCGATCTCATTGCTGCGCGGATTGTCGCGCACCAGATCCTCTTTCGCATCGCCGAGCTTCAGCGAGGCTTCCACCATCGCCGTCTCGGTGGGATCGCCGATCAGCACGCGCTTGCCTTCCACTTCCTTGACTTCCGCATCCGTGCACAGCGTGAACATCCGCAGCATGTCGCGGACCTCAACGCCCGCTTCCGGGCCGAAGTCCTGCAGACCCCTGCCAGGCGTATATACCTTGACGGCGGTCATCTTGTTCTGGGTCAGTGTGCCGGTCTTGTCGCTGCAGACCACAGAGGCGCTGCCCAGGGTCTCGACCGCCGGCAGCCGGCGCACGATGGCGTTGTTTCTGGCCATGCGGGTGACGCCCATGGAAAGAACAATGGTGACCACGGTCGCCAGTCCTTCCGGTATCGCGGCGACGGCCAGTGCAACCGCCGTCTTGAAGGCTTCCAGAAGATCCGAACCGGACATGTATTCCAGCACGAACACGACGCCGCAGATGACAAGGCACAGAATGCCGATGGTCTTGGAGATCTGGGCGAGGCGGTTCTGCAGAGGCGTGCTCTGTTCCTCGCTCTCCATCAGCATGCCGGCGATCTTGCCGACCTCATTGCTCATGCCGACAGAAGTGACGACCATGCGGCCGCGGCCGTAAGTGCACATCGTCGTGGCGAATGCCATGTTGTGCTGATCGGCCAGCGGCACGTTTTCTTCGTCAATGATCGAACTGACCTTGCTGACCGGAACGGATTCGCCGGTCAGAGCCGACTCATCGACCTGCAGATTGTAGGAAGCGATGATGCGGCCGTCGCTGGGAACGTAATCCCCGGCTTCCAGCTCAACGATGTCGCCGATGACCAGTTCCCGGGAAGGAATGGTCTGCAGCACGCCGTTGCGGAACACCTTGGCGTTGGGCGCGCTCATCTTCTTCAGCGCATCCAGCGACTTCTCCGCATTGGATTCCTGATAGACGCCGAGAATGGCGTTCAGCATGACGACGATGCAGATGATCAGGCTGTCCATCCATTCCGACGGATCCACGGCGATGGAAATCACCGCGGCGGCAATCAAGATGAGGATCAGCGGATCGCTGAACTGGCGCAGGAACCGTTTCCACATCGGCTCCTTTTTCTTCTCGGCCAGCTCATTGAAGCCGCACTCAGCCCGGGCGGCTTCCACCTGGCTCTGGCTGAGTCCTTTCTCGTCGCTGTGCAGTTGCTGGAGAACTTCTTCCCGCTCACTCTTGTAGTAGATCATGACATCCTCCCGCAGGCATAAAAAAGCAAGACCTGCTATCTTTCAATAGTAGGTCTTGCCAAGCTTTCTCAGCCTCTGTATCCGGATGGTTTTCCATCGTGTTGACGAATACAGCCACGTAATGTGCAGCTACTCCCCTAATACTTCTGTATCATCATACGGATACGGAATGGGTTCGTCAACAGAAATCGCAATACAGATAATGAGATTTGTCATCCTGCTTCATACGTTTTCAAATATATCGTTTATCGATAATTTTTTATTGACATATGATAATCCTGTGGCTACACTGTGTTTGCGAGGTGATTTCATGAAATCTTCTTCCAGCAGCATCCGGCTGACCCGGGCCGCGGTCGCCGTCATCGCCGTTCTGCTGATTGTCCTGGCGCTGTTTCTGCCGGTGCTTCTCAGCCGGCTGACCGCCGGCGGCTATCGGAACGGGCTGCACAGCACACCGCTGTTCCTGACCGCATCATATCTCTGCATCGGCTGCGCCCTGTGGATCCTCTACCGGCTGAATCTGCTGCTGATGAACATCGGTTCGCAGGCCGTCTTCACTGAGGCCAACATCCGCCTGCTTCATGAGATCGGTTCCGGATGCTTCGCCGTCTGCCTGATCGGCGGCATCGCGCAGTTCTACTACCTGCCCTGGCTCTTCGTCTTCCTGGCAGCCGGTTTTATGACCCTGATCCTGCACGTGATCCGCAACGTGTTCGAACAGGCCCGGCGGATCAAGGAAGAAAACGACTACACCGTATAGCCATGGCCATTCTCGTCAATCTTGATGTGATGATGGCGCGGCGCAAGATCAGCGCCAAGGATCTGGCGGATCAGATCGGCATCACCCAGGCGAATCTCTCGATTCTCAAGACCGGCAAGGCAAAAGCCATCCGCTTCAGCACCCTGGAAGCTTTGTGCAAAGCGCTGGACTGCCAGCCCGGAGATCTTCTCGAATACCGAAAGGAACAGTAAATCATGACAAACAATCCAGTTTCTGAAAACGCTGCCCGCGGCAGAGCTGTTTTCAATGCACCTCTTCTGACCGGCGCTGATACCCTGCTGGCGGCGGGTCTCTGGCTCCTCTTCTATCTCTGCCTGCGCTTCTTCCGGCCGCTGAGTGAAGGCGGATTTGCGGAAGCCGGCTTCATCTATGCCCTGGCCGCCGCCGGCGTTCTGTATCAGCACGCCAAAGGCCGGATGCTGAACCGCATGTCGCGGTGGATTCTGGGCTATGAACTGGCCCTGGCTTCTTCCTGCCTCTTCTTCCGCAACAGCGATCTGGCCGCGGTGCAGATCCTGGTGCTGGCTGCCGGCGCTGTGCTCTTTCTGGAATCCCTGCCGGCTGACAGTCTGCCGGCTTTGTACGAAAGGCCGCTGCATCTTTTGCTCCGCCGGCCGCTCCAGCTGACCGGCGCCGGTCTGCCGCTGTTCTTCCAGACCTTCCGCAGCCACCGTTCTGTGGAAAGCAGAAACAGCCAGCGCAGCACCGGCTTTCTGCTCGGCATTCCGCTGTTTCTGATCTGCTTCGCTCTGCTGAGTTCCGGTGATGATCGGTTCCGCAGCGCTGTTCAGGGCTTTCAGAACGTTTTGAACGCGGAGGAATTCTGGACGATTCTGATGTCCTTCCTGGCTGCCGTCATGGCCTATGGACTCTGTGCAATGGCGGCGAACAATCCGCCGGAGAACCTTCCTGCATCTTCCTGTTCCTGGTCCTTCTTTGAACCGTCTTTCGTTCTGTGCATCGGCCTGTATGCGGTATATCTGATGGTTGCCGCTGCCGGCATGGCCGCATTCCATACGGAAACAAGCGCACCGGCCGTGATCTCAGGTTATGCGCGGGAAGGCTTTTTCCAGCTGTGCGCGGTAGCCGCCATAAACTTCGGGCTGATCCTGGCATCCAACTCCGCTTCCTCTTCAAGACCGCAGCGCCTGCGTCTTCTGCAGAAAATCCTCAGCATCGAGACGCTGGGCATTCTAGCGCTGTCCGCCGGCAAAATGATCCTGTATGTCTCCGCCTACGGCTGGACGCTGCGGCGCTTCAACGTCTTCGCCTTCCTGATCCTGCTGGCGGGCGTGCTGGTGCTGTTTCTGCTGGACCGCTGCAGCCCGCAGCACTATATCCGGACGGTAATGGCAGCCGGGGCAGTCATGCTGCTGGCGCTGTCCTGGTGCAATGAAGGCGCTCTGGTCACCCGTTTCAATCTGTCTCTTTATGAGGATCGCCGCATTGCCGCAGACGCCAGCATCTTCGGTTCCGCCGCCTCTGCCGGGGAAGTTCTGAAAACCGCTGCGGATCCGGATATCCGTCTGGCAGCGCAGTCCTATCTGGATTTCCAAATTCCGCTCCATGAATATCGCTGGAATTACTGTACAGAGGAACTGCCGCTGAACCGGTGATCTCTTCCTGCCGGAAAGAAAAGATCTGCCGAGCAGATCTCTATTCTTCAAAACTGTTTTCGTAGATGTCCAGGAACTGCGTCACGAAGTGCGCCTGTTCCTGCTCTTCCGCACTGCCGGTGCTAACCTGCCAGCCATACGTTTTATAGTCTTCATAGAAATCCGCATTCAGCTCCTTGAGCTGATACTCCTGCCGGATCAGGTTGATGCCGTCCGCATACTTCTTTTTCAGAACAGACAGGGCTTTGGCCGGATCCTGATACACCGCGCAGCCGTCCTGACGGGCGCCGATTGCGAAGGCCGGATCCGCCTCCATGAAATAGGCGGCGTCAACGCTGCCCTGGATGTTGCCCTGACCGGGTACATATTCCTGCACCGCCGGATAGCGGACGGCGGTTCTGCCGCAGCCGCTGAGCATCAGAACAGCGCACAGCAGGCCGGCGGTGAATGCGTTTTTCATCAGTGCCCTCCTCTTTGCTGCAGAAACGGCCTAGTAGATCCGGCTTCCGTTTTTTACGGGGCTCAAAGAAGTCAAAAGAATGCAGCCTGCTTCCGTATCGCTGCCCAGCAGCCGCACTTCGCTTCTGACATCGCCGATATGAATAGCATTGAAGTTGCAGACACAGACGGCCTGCCTGCCGATCAGCTCCTCCGGCTGGTAATTCGTGATCTGTGCGGAGCTGGTCTTGATTCCATATTCCCCCAGATCCACCGTCACCTTATACGCCGGCTTCCGGGCCCGCTTGTTCAGCGATACGGCGGTAATGGTTCCGACCCGCATCTCCACTTCCTCAAACTGTTCAACTGTGATCATGACAGCACCTCGGCGGCTTCTTCTTCCTGCCGTTTTCATTATACCCCGGATTCCGGAGCGTTCCCGTACTCGCCGTATTCGCAGCCGGTGTTGGCAGCCGCAATCTCATCGATCAGTTCCGTTCCGCGGTACAGTTTCACCGTACCGACGCCGCTGCCGCCATTCCACAGCCGGCGGTGACGGCGGGCCCCGTCCGGCGCTTCGTAGTTGACCAGCAGCATATCCTTCTTCTCACAGGTGATGTCGGTCACCATGCGGTGCAGCGGCGTCTCCTGTTCGATATGCCAGACCACCTGAGAGGCGGTCTCATGACAGTCAAAATCCGTCCGCGTCAGCGTCCAGAACTTGGAGAAGTTGAATTCAAACTCTTCCCCTTCATACCAGAAAGCCGCCAGCAGATTGTCCGGCAAAGCGAGATGTCCGATTTTCGGGCGGCCGCCGCCGATGTCAAAGACGCTGTTTTCCAGTCTTCTGCCGGTGCGTCTGCTGACAAGATTGTCGGAAGACAGCCAGACCCAGGGGCTGGTGAAATCACGGCCCCAGTTCTTGTCCGCATAACCCCAGGATGTTTCCGGCGTGACGGTATACCGGCGGCCGTTCCAGAGAACTTCGCCGCTGTAGGCAGTCTTCATCCCCTCCACATGCCAGTACATCTCAAAGGCCTCGCTGTCGCGCAGCGGCCGGCTGGCGCCGCAGCCGACATTGTAGGCGATCTGCTTTTCTATCTTCAGGTTCCAGGACATCTCGCCGGCATCGCACATATATTCCGGATGATGCTTCACTTCTTCCGGCGTCCGGCGGATCTGTCCGCGCGTTGATGTCTCACTCAGGCTGCAGTCACCGCAGCGGATGGAAAACGGCACGTTTGCTGCCACTTCCGCATCCTGCCAGCCGAAGAAACGGTGCAGCTGCGCCGCATACTCTCCCCAGGCGCCTGCCTTGACCATGACATAAGAAGGCCTGATATCATGAGCCTGGTTTTCGGGAAGCTGTCCGAACACCGGTTCTTTTCCGCCCAGATGCGGATTACAGGTGAAGAATTCAACGAAGAAACTTTTTTCCGTTCCAGTCAGCGCATCATGGCCGGTGAAGGAATGCCACCACCAGTCATAGCCGCAGTCCGCCAGATCCCCTTTCAGCATGAATGCATCCCGGCTCAGATCGCTTTTGTTGAACATCCGCTGTTCTCCTTCCATCAGATCCTGTGCGAAAATTGTACCAAAAAACGGTCCGGATGGACCGCTTTTCAGTGAATTTGCATGACCATGCATTACCGCGGCCGCCGGTCCGCCGTCGCCGGCAGCCGGAACGGATCCGGCAGCTTCTCCGCTTCAAATTCCAGGGCTGCCTTTTTACAGCCGCTGGCCAGATCCTGAATCGTCAGAATCTCCTGCCGCTGGGCATTGACGTAGATGCGCACGCGGTAGTGCTGAAGAGCCGGCTGATACTGACGGTCCGTATGCGACTCCGCCTGCACCTCATATTCATAATCCCCCGGACCGGGCAGCTGCAGGATGGTCCAGCCGGAAGCCTCGCCGCAGATGTGAAAGCGCTTGGCAGCCGCGCCGCCCTGGAGCGGACACAGGCTGTACTGGAACACCGGCGCTTCCCGCGGATCCGGATTCCGGATCCGCTGGCGGTACGGGATTTTGACGGCAAGCGTTGTTTCGGTATTGGAACCTTTGCCGAGAATCTGCGCACTCAGCAGAATCACCGGCATCCACAATTTGCGCATGGCATCTCCTTTCTCAGCCCTTCAAGGCTGCCGCCAGCAGATATCGGCTGTTGGCGCCGCCTGACGTGCAGGTGCTGAACAGCACCAGCTGCGCCTCCTCCTGTAGCGGTTTCTCCCGCTTCTGCACCGCTGCCGCCATGAGCCGTTCCCGGTATTCCTTCCGGCCGGCCGCATCCTGCAGATCCGTGCGGTAGAGCAGCGGATCATACGCATCGACGCAGGCCAGAGCCAGAATCTCCAGCGGATGGCTGCAGCCGTCAAAATAGAGGCTGCCCTGGGAATGGGCGGCGAAGAACTGCGGATCCGCATAGCGGTCCAGGTCGCCGAACATCATGCCCCCGTCCATGTGGTGGCCGTAGATGATGCTGTTGAAGCCGGAGAAATCCCGGGCGCATCCGCTGTCCAGAAACAGCGCGCCGCTGAGCGCATACTGCTTCTGCGCGTTCCGGTTCAGATACTCCTCATTCGTACGCCCCTGAACAACGGGATAGTCAATTCCGGTTCCCTCCAGCTGCAGCCAGGCGATGACATCCGGATTGGCAGCGCAGAGTGCGGCAAAATCCGGATCCGCTTCGGCCTGCGGACGGTAGCGGCGGGTCAGGCCGGGATCCGCCGCCTTTAGGATCTGCTGTTCCTGAATCAGCAGATAGCTTCCCAGCATCAGCATGCCCGCCAGCAGCAGACGGCTGATCCGGTCCACCAGAAATTCGGCGGCGACAAGCATTGCGCATCTCCATTTCATTTCAGATTCCGCGCGTGCGCAAAACAGCGATGGCCGTGCCCTGCACGGCGGCGCCGCCCATGCTGCCGTAGATGCGGCTGTCGACCGCCTTGCTGCGGTGGTCGCCGAGCAGGAAGACCCGGCCTTCCGGAATCCGCAGCGGATAGCGGACCTCCGACTCCAGCGGAAAAGTCTTTTCCGCAATTCCGGGTTCCTGCTGGCAGGCTCCGTTGATCAGCAGTCCCTGCTCCGTGATGTCCACTTCATCCCCGGCTGCCGCAACCACGCGGGCCAGAAGCGTGCGGCCGCCGCTGCGGATCACCGCTGTTTCCCCCGGCCGGGGAAAGCGCAGGCGGCTGTACAGCACCGCATCTCCGGCGCAGACAGCCGGCCGCATGCCCTCATCACCGCACTGCACGATGCCGAAGACGAAGTTCATCAGAAACCAGGCGCCGCCGCCCAGCAGCAGTGCTTTGCCAAGCAGACGGCGCCAGGCCCGGCGTTCAGCTGCGGACGCGGCGCTGGGCATGAATTGAAACCGCCAGACCGGCCAGAGCGGCGCTGATCAGCAGAAAGGCGGAAAGATGATCGCTCAGAATGCCGGTGGGACTGACGGATTTGTAGGTGCCGGTCAGTATCGTCTGATTGGCCTTCTCCGGTTCCTCGCGGACACGGCTGGCATCCCCGACCAGAAGCCGGCTTCCGGTCGCCGGATTGCTGCTCAGGACGGCGCCTGCTTCCACCCGCGCGCTGGCGTCCTGCCGGCGGGTCTTGGTGGTATCACCATAGCTGACGAAGGCGGAAAGCGTGTAGCCGCTGACCGGTTCCTCTGCGACGGTGTAGCGGGTTCCAATCGGCAGGATGCCGCTGCCGTCCGGTGCGTCCGCAAACAGCAGATACTCATCCGCCATCAGCTGGTACTGGGCCTGATAGCCGGCCGATTTTTCAAACACGACAGTGTTGGCGCGGTCTTTGACGGCAGCGCCGTCCTTGCAGATGAGCGCCGTATAGCGTTCCTCCTGATGCAGGGATTTGGGCAGATGCAGCGCTGTGGTAAAACGGAAGGCGGCGGTGCGGTCGGCATAGTCTCCGGCCAGCGCCTTGCCGATCCACAGGCGGTCGAGGCCTGTATAGACGCTCTGATAGGCGAAGCGGCTGCCCAGTCCGGTCAGTCCGGTTCCTTCCGAGGCATCCGTCTTCGCACCCAGGCCGGCGCCTTCCAGCCCGGCCTCCGGCGCACTGGCGTCCGCCATCGGCTCGCCGGCGTCATTCTTCGTGCAGAAGACCGCGACGCTGCTGACATGCACGCCGCCGGGGTTCTGTTTTTCTCCGTCTTCCGCCTTATCGTTGGCGACCCAGACGGCAAGGGAGTATTCCGCCCTGGATACTTCCAGGCCGGGTTCATCCGCCGGCTTGGGATGCACCTGTTCCACTTCATACAGGTAAACGCCTGCCCGCGGGAACCGGATGTTCTCCAGAATATCCGTGCTTTCCAGCACCGTGACCCGGGTCAGGTCGCTGCCGTCCGCCGCCGGCGCCGCGCTGTAGGTGCCGTCCGGCCGTTCATAGCGGCTGCGGATTTCCTGCTGATGGACTTCCTGCTGGATGGTATTCATGCCGACTTCCGGGATGAACGGCATGGCATCGGCGGCCAGCGTCTCATACGCGGCGCCGTTCCAGGATTTGCGGTTGAACTGGTAGAGATAGATGATGTCGGGAATGCGAGAGTTCGGATCGCTCAGAAGATTCTGCGTCAGGTAGACGCCTTTTGGCGGCGAGGAAGGCTCCTCGGCCTTCACCGGCGTGATGCCGCCCGCCGCAGATGCAAAGGCAAGTACGAGCAGACAGGATGCTGTGAAACGATGCTTCATGCTGATTTCCTCCGTTGGTCTAGAGAGCCCTCCGCCGTTGATCCCCGGCGGCAGAGCTCTGCACCTGTCCCATATGCGCCAGGTATGGATTCCCCCTTCCCGGGCGCAAAAAAAGTCCCGCCTTCTGCGGCAGGACTTCCGGAAGACTGCAGGCTGCTTATTTCTTGACCGGCAGCTTCATCACAACCTTGCGGTAATGATGCGGATGCCGGGTATGAGAAACCGGCCGGTGCGCATCGCGCGGGAACGCCGCCCAGAACATGCCCTTGCTGATCAGGATGTGATGATGCTTGGGACCGGTCAGACGCTCGGCGTCCTTTTCCTCAGCGTAAGGGACGCTTGTCTCCAGATCCTTGATGTCGCTCCAGGCGATCTCCTCTTCCCCGTCCAGCAGAATCTGAACGTCGATGTACTTGCGGTGGGCTTCATACGCGCCCTCTTCCATGGGCTTGGTGTCGCCTTCCTGAATCATGAAATAGCCGTGCTTGAATTCATGGCGGCTGCCCGGCTGCAGATCATCGCCGAGTTCCTTGAGAGCCTCAATGCCCTCATCCATATACGGAAGAATGTCGCGGTAAACCTGAATGTGGTTGTAGCTGTCGATGATCATTTCCGATCCTCCTGGCGGGCTTCTTTCAGCCAGCCGAAATCCTGCAGACACTGCTGCACGTCTTCTTCAAAGGTGCCCAGCTGAATCCCCTGCGCCTTGATCTTCGTGCAGTCCAGGCGGTAGTCGCGGGCGCGCTCCGCATAGCGTTCATTGTTGGGCAGAATATAGCTGCGGATGTCTTCTGGCGAAGCACCGAACTGAGCCGCAATGTAGCAGGCCGCGTCGTAGGTGCACAGATGATTCACGCTGGAAAAGTTATACAGGCCGGAAGGCAGTTCCGTGATCGCGGTAAACTGGTCGGCCAGACGCTGGGCATAGGTCATGCCGCGCACTTCATGGACCGTGAACAGGGCCGGCGTTCTGGTGTGCAGCGCGCTCAGCACGTTGCGGATGATGTTGGGGCTGGGCTTCACGCCCGGCATTGCCATGCCCATCATCCATGAGAACCGCAGAATGACGTAATTTTCCAGATGCGACTGGATCCAGGCATCTGCCTCCGCCTTCTGCTGGCCGTAGCGGGTCACGCTGACAGCCTCTGCCTCCTCGGTGAACGGGCCCTTGTCCGTATGTCCGTTCAGGCACTGCTCGGAAGAGATTGCGATCAGGCGCCTGCCTTTCTGCCGGCAGACGTCGGCGATGGCAATTGCCGATTCCGTATTGATGCGGTGAGTCAGCTCCGGCTCCTTTTCACAGACGGCGGTCGTGGCCTGGGCGGCGGTGTTCAGCACAAGGTCAAAATCGAGTGCTTCAAAATAGGCGTGCACCTTTTCCGGATCCGCGAAATCCAGATCCTTGTGGCGGACGGGCAGAAACTCAAACCGGCCGGCGTTGGTGCGCTGGACCAGGGATGCGATGTAGCCGCTGGCTCCTGTCACTGCGATCTTCTTCATGTCATGCCTCCGTAATCCGTTTTCATCTTACCACAAAACAAAGAAGAGCCGCTCTGCGCAGCTCTTCCGTGGAAAGCATCAAAACTCAGAAGAAACGTTCGACCAGTTCGCGGGAATACTCGCAGGTCTCATCCATGTCGCCGAAGGACATGACTTCGCCGCCGTAGTAGGTGCCGTTGGCGCCCTGCATGGCCTCGACCTTGTCATACCAGCCGGCCGCATAGTCCTCCGCAAACACATGCGGGAAATAGTACCAGGACTTCTCGTATTTGACCTCGCTGGCCGGATTGTGCATCGTCTTCAGGTCTTCGAGGACCTGCTGCTTGCACTGGTCATACGGGATCTCCGGATCGCCCTTGTGGTTGCGCAGCGCATAGGTCGTCAGCATCTGGTCGACATCCTCGCGCCAGCGGTCGTAGTAGACCATCAGATGTCCGTAGCGTTCCTTGACCATGTTGTCAAAGATGTAATAGGAGATCTCCGGATGATCCTCCGGCTTGGTCAGGAAGGCCTGCACATCATAGCGCTCGTAGTCGATGCGGGAGAACAGGTCCTTCTCCTGCTCGCTGGCGTCCGCGTAATCCGGGAAGTACTGCAGCGGCGCCGTGACGATGAGCTTGTCGTATTCCTCTTCCCTGCCGTTGACCGTGACATAGACCTTGCCGTCCCGGCGGGCGACCTTGGTGATGTCGCTGTTCAGGCGGGCGTGGTTCTTCAGCTTGTCGTTCAGATGCTCGAAGATGGACTGGGTGCCGTCCTTCCAGGTCCACAGATTCATCTTGATGAAGTTCATGCAGGTCTTGAAGTCCAGATACTTGACGACGTACGCGGCCGGGATCTCATCAAAGTAGCCGTAGCCGAAGGACGTGAACGGACCGATCCAGACATCCTGGACCAGCGGGATCCCGTTCATCTCGCAGAACTTGCTGAACGGCATCGTCAGATCCTTCAGATTCGGGTTCTCGCCTTCGATGTGATGGCGGTCCGGATCCGTGCTGTCGCCTTCATAGCGGCCCTGGGCGACGCCGCGGTGGCCGTTGACGTCATAGCCCTTGTACTTGGTCTCCAGGAGCTCACCGAACTTCTTGACCTGGTTCTTCATCTTCATCAGGCGCGGAAGCTTCAGCAGATTCTTCTTGGGATTGAACGGTTCGATGATGTCGCCCTTGGCGTTCTTGTACTCCCGGCGCAGCGCCGGTCCGTCATGGGTGATGCCGCAGAACTGTTCGATATCGTGAATCGCGTAATAGGATTCGACGCCCATGATGGCGCCCATCTCATAGCGCTTGCCGTTGTACATCGGTGAATGGCACTTGCCGCCGACGTGATCGCTCTTCTCCAGAATCGTGTAGTTGGCATATCCCTTCTGTTCCAGATACATGCCCGCCGAAAGGCCGGCCGGACCGCCGCCGATGATGCAGATCCTCTGATCGTGATTCTCCATTTCCTTGCTGCCCCCTTTGTCTGGTTTCATTATATAACTTTTGTGAAAAGAATATCATGTAAAGAGTATAATGACCTTGATTCCAGGAGGTGCGCATGCGGAAATTCGGATCATTCGGAGAACTCGTGCAGTCCTGGAGCGCCTGCTACGGCACTGCGCTCTATTTTGAACATCACGGCGTCCTGCAGAAGCTGTCCTATCCGGCTCTGGCCCGGCGCGTGGAAACGCTTGCCGAAGAGCTGCGCCAGGAGGACTGGGCGAGCGAATTCGTGGCCGCCGACCATTCCCCGGACTGCGTGATCCGCATCTTTGCGGACGTGCTGGCCGGCAAGGATGTGATCCTGGCCGACGCCCTGATGCCCGAAGAGACGATGCAGGTGCTGCTCCGGGCCTCGCAGGCCGCCCATGTCTGGTGCCTTGATGCGGAACTGGGCAGGCAACTGTCACTGAACTGTTTCGCGGCTTCTTCCTCCGCCTCCGGTCAGGAAGGAAATCTGGTGTTCTTCACCTCCGGCACGACCTCCTCTTCCAAGGCCGTCGTGTTGAGTTCCAGAGCCTTCTGCAGCAGCGCCTGGAACGGTCAGAGCATGCTGGCGTGCGGACCGCAGGACATCATCCTGTCCCTGCTGCCGTTCGCCCACGTCTTCGGATTCGTCTGTACCCTGCTATGGGGATTGTGCTATCAGGCCGGCATTGCCCTGGGCCGCGGCGTCCGCCATTACCAGGATGACTGCAGCTTCTTCCAGCCGACGATTCTGCCGGCGGTGCCTTCCCTGGTATCCTTCCTGCTGAAGACAGACGCCCTCAATCCGCAGCTCAAGACGGTGCTGATCGGCGCCGCCCCCTGTCCCAAGGAAGTTGTCGCGCAGCTGCATGAGCGCTCCATTTCCGTGCGCCTGGGCTATGGACTGACGGAAACCGCCAGCGGCATCGCCATCACCACGGATGATCAGAACACGACCGCCATGACCCCTTGCCCGGAGGACCAGTTCAAGATCCTGCCCGACGGCGAGATCGCCGTCCATTCATCCTGCCTCATGCTGCACTACCTCGACGGCACCAATCCGGCCGCGGACGGCTGGCTGGCAACCGGTGATTACGGCACCCTGGATGACCAGGGCCGGCTGACCATCACCGGCCGCAAAAAGGACATGCTGGTGCTGGCCGACGGCATGAAGATCTGGTGTCCGGAATATGAGGATGATCTTTCCAGGCGCATCGGCACCCAGGAACTGGCGGTCATTCTGAAGAACGGCCGGCCGGTGCTGGTCATCTCCGGACCGGTATCTGCGGAAAAAGCCGTCGCTGCCGTCAATGAATTCAACACCCTGCGTCCGCGCAGCCAGCAGATCAGCGGTATACTTTACACGCAGGACAAACTGCCCCGCACCGCTACCGGCAAGCTGCAGCGCTGGGCGATCTAGAAAGAGAAAACCATGGAACGTCAGCAGATACTGGAACGCACAGTCACCATCATCCGCAAAGCCCTGCCGCAGCTGGCGGACGCCGAACTGAATGAGAACACCGTGATCAATACGGATATGGGCATGGATTCCATGAGCTTCATCATGGTCATCTGCAAGCTGGAGGCGGAGTTCAATATCCGCATTCCGGACCGCAAGTGGAGCCGCCTGCATACCCTGGGAGAAGTCGTCGATGCCATCCAAAAATACTCCAAGAACTAGAAAGCCCGCTGTCTATTCAGAGACTCTGCGCGTGGAAAGCGGCCAGGTCAACGCCGCCCGCCGTCTGCGCGTCTCGGCGCTGATGCGCCTGCTGCAGCAGGCTTCCGTCGCCCATACGCAACTTCTGGGCTGCGGCCGGGAGCGGACCCTGGACAAGGGGCTGCTCTGGGTCGTCGTGCGCCAGGACATCCGCATCCGCCGCATGCCGGAATACGATGAGACCGTGGTTTTAAAGACCTGGCCGCTCGATACCATGCATGTGCTGTTTCCGCGCGGTTACCAGATCACCAGTGAAACCGGCGAGACGCTGGTCTGCGGATGCATGCTCTGGACCCTCGTCGATGCCAGAACCCGCAAGGCCGTCTTCCCGGAGCCGTACGGCATCGCCATTGCCGGCGTCCAGGGCCCTCTGGAAACACCCCTGCCGGAAGCCGTCGCGGAGCGTCCTCTGGCCAGAGAACAGTCCTATACCGGCCGCTTCAGCCAGACCGACATCAACGGCCACATCAACAATGCCTGCTACTTCGATCTCTGCGAGGACCTGATCCCTGTCTCCACGCTGCTGAAGAAATCCCCCTGCCGTGTGCAGGCGCAGTACACCCATGAGATCCGCATGGGGGAGAAAATCATCATCCGCTGCGGCGGCCGGCGCGGAAGCTGGCAGTTTGCCGGCGGCGGCCGGCGGCCCTGCTTCCGGATCGAACTGGGCTACAAATAACCCTTTCCAGCAAAAAAGGCACCGGTGTGCCTTTTTTCGTATCTGCCTTCAGAGAATCGTATGGATCCAGCCCTGCGGCGCTTCCACGTCGCCCATCTGGATGCCCTTCAGAGTGTCATAGAGGCGCTGCGTCACCGGACCGTAGCCGTTCTGCGTATCCGGGAAGCAGATCTCGCGGCCGTGGTCATTGACGGCCCTGACCGGCGTAATGACCGCCGCCGTGCCGCACAGTCCGCATTCCGCGAACTCACTCAGCTCGCTGAGCGGGATACGGCGCTCCTCCACCTTCATGCCCAGCAGATTTCTGGCCACATAGAGGATGGAACGGCGGGTGATGCTGGGCAGAATCGACGGCGAATCGACGCTGACCAGAGTGCCGTCTTTCTTGATGAAAAGGATGTTGGCGCCGCCGGTCTCCTCGACGCAGCTGCGGGTCGCAGAATCCGGAAACAGGTTCTCGTCAAAACCGTTGTGGTGCGCCGTGACCGACGCATGCATGCTCATCGCGTAGTTCAGGCCGGCCTTGATATGGCCGGTGCCGTGCGGCGCCGCCCGGTCAAAGTCGGAGACTGTCAGGATGATGCTGCGGCAGCCGCCCTTGAAATAGGGACCGACCGGCGTGCCGAACATGCGGAACTCATAGGTATCCGCCGGCTTGACGCCCAGCACCGGACCGGTGGCGAACAGATACGGGCGCAGATAGAAGGATGCTCCGGAGCCGTACGGCGGCACCCAGGATTCATTGTTCTTCACGACCATGTCGACGGCGTTCAGGAAGGTCTCCTTGGACAGAAACGGCATCTCCATGCGCTCGGCTGAACTCATCATGCGCTCGGCGTTGAGGTCCGGGCGAAAAGCGACGATATGGCCGTCCTTGGTCGTATAGGCCTTGAGACCCTCAAAGACCTCCTGGCAGTATTGCAGGACGCCGGCGGATTCCGAAATGGAAACGTTGGGATCCCGGATCAGCGTTCCCTCTTCCCAGGCGCCGTCGTGATACTTCATTCTGTAGCGCCAGTCCGTCGCCAGATAGTTGAAGCCGAGGTTCTCCCAGTCGAGTGCTTTCTTCATAAGCCGCCTCCTCAATGAAATATTATGAACATACTAGTCTCATCCCCCTGCAAAAGCAATGAAAATTTGACGTGCATGCATGCCCCGGCAGATGTTACCGCTTTCCCGGAAGGAACAGCGGTAGTAAAATAGAAGCATGAGAAACGATGACCATACCGACCAGACCTCCCTGTTTGACAACCGGGCGGACACCACGCCGCTGGCCAGCCGCATGCGGCCGGACAGGCTTGAGGATGTCGCCGGCCAGCAGCACCTGATCGGACCGGGCCGCCTGCTGCGGCAGATGATTGAGCGTGATGAAGTGCAGTCAATGATTTTCTGGGGCCCTCCGGGCGTCGGCAAGACCACCCTGGCCCGCATTGTCGCGCGCTATACCAAGGCGAAGTTCATCAACTTCTCCGCGGTCACCAGCGGCATCAAGGAAATCAAGGAAGTCATGAATGAGGCGGAATCCAACCGCACCCTGGGCCAGAAGACGATCGTCTTCGTGGATGAGATCCACCGCTTCAACAAAGCCCAGCAGGATGCCTTCCTGCCTTTCGTCGAGCGCGGCAGCATCATCCTGATCGGCGCCACGACCGAAAATCCCTCGTTTGAGGTGAATTCCGCATTGCTGTCCCGCTGCAAGGTGTTCGTCCTGAACGCCCTCAGCAAGGACGATCTGGTCTGGCTGCTGAAGCACGCCCTCAGCGATTCGCGCGGCTTCGGCGATCTGCCGGTCGACATCAGCGATGAGAATCTGGAACTGATTGCGGCCTTCGCCAACGGCGACGCCCGCACGGCGCTGAACACGCTGGAGATGGCGGTCCTGCAGGGCAAGGACGGCGACAACCACTCCACCGTCAGCCGCGAACTGATCGAGCAGTGCATCTCCAAGAAAGCCCTGCTCTATGACAAGAACGGCGAAGAGCACTACAACCTGATCAGCGCCCTGCACAAGTCCATGCGCAACAGCGACGCCGATGCCGCCGTCTACTGGCTGGCCCGCATGCTGGAAGCCGGCGAGGATCCGCTGTATATCGCCAGAAGAGTCGTGCGCTTTGCCTCCGAGGATGTCGGCATGGCCGATTCAAGAGCGCTTGAGATCGCCGTGGCCGCCTACCAGGCCTGCCATTTCCTGGGCATGCCGGAATGCAGCGTCCATCTGACCCACGCCGTGGTCTTCTGCAGCCTGGCCCCCAAGTCCAACGCCCTGGAGGTCGCCTACAACAGCGCCGCTGAGGATGCCAACCGCATGCTCGATGAGCCGGTGCCCCTGCAGATCCGCAACGCCCCCACCAGACTGATGAAGGACCTGCACTACGGGGAAGGCTACATCTACGCCCATGACACCAAGGAGAAGATGGCGGCCATGCAGTGCCTGCCGGATTCCCTGAAGGACAAGCATTACTACAACCCGACCACGCAGGGCGCCGAGATCCGCGTCAAGGAACGCAAGGACGCGATCGAAGCCTGGAAGGCCAAGCAGAAAGAACTGGAAGCGAAGAACAAAAAACCGGATCAGGAATGATCCGGTTTCAGCCTGTTGACAAAGTGGTATGTCGAAGAAGAGATACCACTTTTTGAATGGAAAAAAGAAGTCAGGATGTGAAGAACGGGAAGAATTCACAAAGGAAGAGAGAAAAAGGAGAAAATGAAGTATTATCCTTCCATCTGTCCTTCCAGACTGCCAGTTTTTC
>Ga0183095_10618_pt2 | contig 67453 bp, 54 predicted proteins | sample BioMet4_FD_130346 | JGI IMG/M metagenome (GOLD analysis project Ga0183095, IMG submission 130346) | Microbial communities from bioreactor (seeded with sewage sludge) at LBNL, California, USA - Biofuel metagenome 4 (v2) (version 3) | ecosystem: Engineered > Bioreactor > Anaerobic > Unclassified ... | reverse complement strand
CCCTGCTGGATCTCGAGTCCTACAGCGCAACCAAGGAAGCGCTGATCTTCGATTATGACAATCGCGCAAAGTGGAAGCGGATGGAGCTCGTGAACATCGCCAAGTCCGGCTTCTTCTCCAGCGACCGTGCAATCAGTGAATACAACCGCGATATCTGGCATCTGAAGCAGTCAGTATAAGGATCAGCAGGCCGATGTCATATTTACGGCAATGATTATCTGGAATATGAAAAGACAGGATACAGGCATTGAAATGATGTCTGTATCCTGTTTCATGATTGAATTGATTTCATCAGCCGGGGAATGCAGGAGTTTCCGCAATCAGTCATTCAGGATCAAATTGTATTCTTTATCATTCTTCAAGACGGAATCATAATGCTGCGAATAGTATAGATTGATGATCAGATCAAGCAGAAATTTTGCGGAAGTATAATATGCACAGTCGCTCATTTCCTTGAAGCTGTCAATGAATATTGTCTCAAGAAATTCGGAGCAGTACAGCTTTGCTGCCGCTGCACTGCTGCAGCTGATCAGAATTGTATAAAATCCATGTGCTTTCAGCTGCCGCAGGACTTTGATGATCCGCTTTGTCTTTCCGCTTCGCGTCAGTACAAAGACAACATGATTCTCTTTCTTTGCACGAAGCGAGAAGATGATCTGCTCGTCAATATCAGAATACACATTGCATATTTTCCCGACCTGAAAGAAATAGTGGGCGGCATAATCTGCCAGGGCGGAATTGGCGTCATAAGCAATGAAGTCAATGGTCTCCGCCTGATCAATTGCCGCTGTTATTCTGCTCAGCTGCTCCAGCGAAAGGCTGTTAACCGTTTTCTCAATCACTTCACGATTCAGTGTTCTCATTTTATTGATGATATTGATAGATGTTTCTTTCGCAGTAACGATATAGCCTGCAGGCTTTTGACTCTGAAGGTCATTCTTGATTTTGATTTTGAATTCCTCAAAGCCGCTGTATCCGAGCTTTTTGCAGTATCGGACGATGGAGGTCGTATTTGAATAGGTGCACTTGGCCAGCTGCCGGATACTCATGAGCTGAACATCATCCACATGCTCATAAACATATTGGTTGATCTCATTTTCCAGTTCCGAAAAGTGAACTGAAGCATTGCTCTTCATACTTGCCTCCTCTGAGTGGATATCTCTCTGACTGGACAGCATTCTAATGCAGCTGATATCAAATGGATTGAAGTATACAGTGCTGGAAATCAGCACTTTTTCTTATTACAGGGTACATTATATTGCTTTCGATGGCAATGATGTTTCGTGATAATTCGATATTCCTGCCGCTTGTCTTCCACGCCAATGCGCTGCAGCAGAATGCATGCTCTCTGGCAGCATCTTTGAATTATGCAGTTTCAAAGCTGTGTATCAGTCAGAAGTGACTGCAACGGTCATGCATACCGGCAGTGGGATTGGGCTTGGATGTATGGCTGCGGTGATTCAGAAAATACTGGCACAGGACAGGTTTGAGCAATTGCAGGAACATTGTTCACAGGATAAAAATCGCAAAGGTCACATACTTTTGAACAATGTTGCCGGTTTCCTGAAAACGATTTCATTTTATTTTGCCCACGAATACTATGTGGGCGGAAGGAGATACTCAGTATGGTAATTGATCTGTTCTGCAACGCAGGCTTATCTACAAGTATTCTTGTCAAAAACATGTCAAAGGAATCAAAGGCGAGGAATCTCAGCACGGAGATTGCTGCCTACCCGATCGATCAGCTTCAGCGTCAGGTAAAGAATGCAGATGTTGTTCTTCTTGGTCCGCAGGTGAGCTATCGTCTGCCGGAAGCAAAGAAGATCTGCGGAGAGGCCAACGTGCCTGTGACTGTCATTGACATGGCTGTCTATGGCATGTGCGATGGCAAAAAGGCACTTGATATTGCATTGAATCTGAAAAAGTAAAAGGGAGAGTTCAAGGGGGTTTGAGATGAAAAATTTCGTTCAGGAAAAAGTTCTGCCAGTAGTGATGAGAATTGTCAATGCAAAACCACTGTTAGCATTGAAAGATGGAATTCTATATGCAATTCCGCTTCTGATTATCGGATCGGTCTTCCTGCTTCTGGAAAACTTCCCATATCAGCCAGTTGTTGATTTCTTTACAAACGCTGGCATGATCGGGGCCATGGATCAGGCGGTCAACTGCTCATTCTCGATGATGTCCATGGTAGCAGTATTTGCAATCACCTATACATATGTCAAGAATGAAGGATTTATCCCGCTGCCTGCATCATTTATTGCACTGTCCTGCTTCCTGATTCTGCAGCCTGGCTATCTGACCAATGCCTCTGGCGATTCAGTGGCAGTGATCATGAAGGATTGGTGCTCTGGGCAGGGCATGATTGGAGCCATCCTGGTCGGACTTACTGTAGGTTCTGTATACAGCTGGTTCATGCGCAAGAAGATCACGATCAAGATGCCGGAGCAGGTACCGGAGGGAATTGCATATACATTTGCTTCCCTGATTCCTGGTTTCGTTCTGATTCTGTCCGCAACGCTGATCTATGCATTCTTCGCTAATGTAGTCCATACGACATTCTTCGAATGGATCTATCTGGTACTACAGATTCCTCTGCAGAATCTGACTGACACAATGGGCGGAATGATCATCGCAATGTTCCTGATCTCATTCCTGTGGTGGTTCGGAGTTCATGGCGCTGCTGTTGTTGATGGAGTTCTCTATGGTCTCTGGACTGCAAATTCTGCAGCAAACCAGGCAATCATTAACAAGGGTCTCAATCTGACGCTTGCCAACGGCGGACATATAGTCACAGCACAGTTCTACGACAATATCTGTGTAGTTACAGGCTCATGCATTACGATTGGTGCAGTTCTCTATATGCTGTTCTTCGCCAAGAGTGAAAAGTTCAAGGCGATTGGAAAGGTCGGCATTGTTCCTACACTGTTCAATGTGAATGAGCCGATTCTGTTTGGAACGCCGTTTGTCATGAATCCGATCCTGTTTATTCCAATGATCCTTGTGCCTATGGTAGTCACGATTGTACAGTATCTTGCCATCGCGAGCGGTATCTGTCCGATGTATACAGGCGTCATGGCTCCATGGACAACTCCGATTATTATCTCCGGTCTGTTGATCGGCGGCTGGAAGACAGCGCTCCTGCAGGTACTCGTCATTGTAATCTCGTTTGTCATCTACTTCCCGTTCATGAGAAAAGCAGACCAGATGGTTCTGGAACAGGAAAAGGATACAGTAAAAGACATCGAGCAGTAACAGATAAGCGATAAACCGTGCCTTCTGTGTTTCTTCGTTCAGAGAAGACACGGTTTCTTATGCACCATTTGAAAGGAGCATGCTGAAATGATACATACAGTTGAAAAGGATTTTCCGAATGATTTCTTATGGGGTGCAAGTACTTCCGCTTATCAGGTAGAAGGCGCCAATCTTCAATATGGCAAGGGGCCATCCTGCCAGGATATCAAGAAGGTTCCTGAGGGGACTTCAGAGCTGAACGTCTGCGCTGATCAATATCATCATTACAAAGAGGATATTGCTCTGATGGCGGAGATGGGCTTCAAGGCGTATCGGTTCTCAATCGCCTGGACCAGAATATTCCCGGAAGGAACCGGAAGAATCAATGCGGAAGGCATTGAATATTATAACGATGTAATCAATGAGTGCCTGAAGTATCACATTGAGCCGATCGTCACAATGTTCCATTTCGATATGCCGGCTGCACTTGATGAAAAGGGATCCTGGTCAAAGCGCGAGTCTGTAGACTGGTTTGCTGACTATGCTCGTGTCCTCTATCAGAATTTCGGCGACCGCGTCAAGTACTGGCTGACAATCAATGAGCAGAATGTTCTGACTCTGGCAGGATCTGTTATTGGAACATTGCGGCTGCCAAAGGGATGCACAAACGAACTGAAGGAAATTTATCAGCAGAATCATCACATGCTTGTCGCTCAGGCCAAGGCGATGATGATCTGCCACGAGATGCTGCCGGAGGCAAAGATCGGACCGGCACCGAATATTGCATTCATGTATCCGGCCACATGCGATCCGCAGGACATAATCGCTGCGGAGAATGCCAACGGCTTGAGAAACTGGCTGTATCTGGATGCTGCAGTGTTCGGCCGTTATGACAATCTTGCCCTTTCCTGGCTGGAAGAGAAGAATGCACTTCCGGATGTTGAACCAGGTGATGACTACATTCTCAAGAAGGGGAAGGCAGACTTCATTGGATTCAATTATTACAATACCGGAACAGCAAAATACAGCGATGGTACGGAAAAGGCATCCGAGGCATCTTCGCAGCAGGAGAATGACGGATTCCCCGGACTGTTCCGCGGAGTGCCTAATTCATATCTGCCGAAGACAGAATTCGGCTGGGAAATTGATCCGATTGGATTCCGCTGCACGCTCAGAGAACTGTATACAAGATATCATCTGCCCATGCTGGTCACGGAGAATGGATTGGGTGCATACGACAAGCTGACGGAAGATGGGAAGATCCATGATCCGTATCGGATTGACTATCTGAAGCAGCATATTGAGCAGATCCGTGAAGCGATCACTGACAACTGCGAGGTGATGGGCTATATGCCCTGGAGTGCCGTCGATCTTGTTTCGACGCATGAGGGAATGAAGAAGCGCTATGGATTCATCTACGTGAATCGGGATGAGTTTGATCTGAAGGACATGAAGCGCTATCGCAAGGATTCCTTCTACTGGTACAAGAATGTCATTCAGTCAAACGGAAGGGACTTATAAGATATGTCAGATGAGATGAGCAAAACGGAATTGGCTTCTTTCCAGATTATTTCTGCAGTCGGGACTGCACGCTCCCGCTACATCGCAGCAATTGATGCAGCATCGGAGGGGAAATTTGACGAGGCGGAAGGCTTTATTAAAAGTGGAAAGGAATACTTCGTTGAAGGACATAATGCACATGCAAGTCTTCTGACGATGATGGCGAATGGAGAACTACCGACCGTTGATCTGCTGCTGACGCATGCAGAGGATCAGCTGATGAGTGCGGAAGCGTTTGAAATTCTTGCTGAAAAGTTCCTGGCTCTCTACCGCAAGCTGGATAAAACATCCTGCGGGGAATGAGAATAATGAAATGAATTCTCGGCAGATCTGGACGAATTGAAATTCGGATCTACCGGGATCGCTTCATTTTTGAATGCATCTCTTCAGGATCATTGCAGAGAAAGGGAGGCAGAGCATAATGACAGTGAATTGCATGAACTTGAATTGCTTCCTGCCTGAAGACAGCAGCCGTGCATTATTGAAAGCGGATTTTCCGGCAATGGGCTTTGAAATTCAGCTGGCACAGTTATTTGCCGAGGATATTCCATGGCACAGCATTGCAGAGATGGAGATTATCCTTGTTGAGAGCGGCAGTCTGACAGTTATGATCCCTCACCAGCAAATCATGCTGGAAAGCGGAAATGGAATCTGGATCAATTCAGAGGTGCTTCATCAACTTTCAGCGAAAGAATACTGCAGATTTCGAATGATAGAGTTTTCTGCAAATCTGGTCAATGGATGCGAAAACAGCAGAATTGCAGAAAAGTACATCAGCCCGCTGATCAATTGCCATGCCCTGCACACATTTATCTTGCTTGCGAGCAATAGAGAGCAGAAGCAATTGCTTTCTGATTTTTCAGATGCGTTTGATCAGCTGGCGGCAGGCAAGTTTGGATATGAGATATCTGTCAGGAATATCCTGTCAAGAATCTGCATCTATATCTGCCTTGCACACTGTGATGCAATTGCAGAATGCAGCGATCCGCTATCGATTGATACTGTTCGTGTCATTAAGATGCTGGAATATATTCATTCTCATACAGATGAGCAGCTTAGAGTTTCCTCTCTGTCCAGTGTCGTTCATGTTAGCAATCGCGAGATAATCCGCTGTTTTCAGCGTGAGCTGCATATATCTCCAGTTCAGTATGCGCTGAGGTATCGGATTATGCTGAGCGCTGGCGTTCTGATGAATGAAAGAAAGAAGAGCATCTTACAGACAGCGAAGCAGTTCGGATTCTGCAGGCCAAGCTATTATGCAAGGATGTTTAAAAAGTATTTTCGCTGCACACCAAAGGAATATCGCAGCAAGAACGGTTTTGTACATCAGTGCTGATATGTCAGCTGCTTGATCATCACACAGAAGCAATGATTGGCATCACAGAATCATTCATGAACAAAAAGACTAATGTGAGGGAAGATATGGCAGTCAATAAAAAATGGGTCGTATATTTAGTTGCGCTGTTTGGTCTGTCTGCATTTGATGCACTTGCAATCAAAGCCAACATCGGAGTCGCTCCTCTGGAAGCAATGCAGGTCAGCTTCAGTGAACTGTCTTCCATTAAAGTAGGAACGATTGCAATCATGATTAATTTTGTATTTATTATCATGCAGATCGTACTGCTGAAAAAGGAATTCAAGCGATCCCAGTATCTTCAGTTCTTTATCAGCTTTCTCTCAGGCTTTATGGTGAACTTGTGGCTGTATGACGTATATCGCTTTCCGGTTAACTCATACTGGGTCCGCATTGGCCTGCTGCTGCTTTCATATCTTGGATCTACCTTCTTCCTTGGCATTGTTGTTTCGCTCGATCTGATTACAATGTCCCTGGAAGCATTCTGTATGGCATTCTCCAGAAAGAAAAATATATCTTTCTCAAAGATTCGCCAGATTGCAGATGTGGTTAATACCGTTATCTCTGTTCTGCTGTCGCTGCTGTTTCACCTCGGCTTTGCGGTCAGGGAAGGTTCTGTTCTTGCAATGCTTATCTATGCGCCAATTTTAGGATACTTCATGAAGAAAGAAACTCCGATTCTGAAGAAATATGGACTGCTCTCCGATCGGGAGAATGCCCAGGTTACTTCTGAATAGAGAAGGAAAATTGTTATGCTGTGCGACTATCATCTGCATTGCGAGTTCAGCGACGACTCAAGAGAGCCGATGGAGAATCAGATCGAGGAAGCTGTCCGCAGGGGATTTGAGGAGATCTGCTTCACGGATCATGTGGACTATGGCATCAAGAAGGACTGGTCAGAAGGGAATATCCAGTACCGCAGCGGCGACGGGATCAGCTCGGTCAGCGGGGATGGCGATCCGGTTGCCAATGTCGACTATCCGAGATACTTCGCAAAGCTTCATGAGATGCAGCAGAAGTACCGCGGAAAGATAAGAATCAAGGAAGGGCTGGAGTTCGGGATCCAGACCATCACGGTGCCGCAGTATGAAAGGCTGTATGCGGAATATGAGCAGGAGCTTGACTTTGTGCTGCTCTCGATGCATCAGGTGGATAACAGGGAGTTCTGGAACCAGGAATATCAGAAGGGCAGGACGCAGCAGGAATACAACGAGGGCTATTACCGCGAGATCTACAATGTGATGAAGATCTTCCATCACTACAGCGTGCTGGCGCATCTGGACCTGCTGGTCCGCTATGATCAGCAGGGCATTTATCCGTTCGAGAAGGTAGAGGATGCGGTTGCCGAGATCCTGAAGCTCGCGATTGCGGACGGAAAGGGCATCGAGATCAACACCTCCTCCTGGCACTATGGGCTGGCGGATACGCAGCCTTCCCGCAGGATTCTCAGGATGTACAGGGATCTGGGCGGCCGGATCATCACGATCGGATCCGATGCGCACAAAGCAGAATATCTCGGCGATCACGTCACGGATGCGCTGCATATCCTGAAGGATGAGATCGGCATGCACGAATTCTGCACCTTTGATCATATGATTCCGGTCTTTCATGAGATTTTGTTCTGAGGGCATGATGCCGCAGGAATGCGCATGGAAGCCGGATGAGAGGCTGGAGAAGCAGATTGCCTGAAGGGATCTTTGGCTCCCTTCAGGCATTTTTCGGCTTGGATTGACAGCAGCGATTTCATGCATGATATGAGCGATTATTCAGTTTTATCAGCTCTGTGGGGTACCGCTCGGGAAGAAAGATGCTATATTATATTTGAATGCGATTCAAATCGAAGGGGAAAGCATAATTCTTCTGCTTTTGCGGTAATTGCCATGGGGGCAGCAATCAAGGATGCACGCGAGCGACTGATTGAATGCGGCAGGGAACTGGCGAAGCGCGACGGCTATGGGCGCATGCGGATTCAGGACCTGACTTCTGAATGCGGCATGGCGACAGGAACCTTCTACAGCTATTTCGACAGCAAGGGCTGCCTGTTTCAGTCGATCATCGAATCGGACTGGGAAGCGGCATCCGGCAGAATGGATGCACAGCTGAAGCAGGAAGAGGATCTTCGGGCACGGCTCAGGACAATCTACGAAAGCCTCAATGAATTCCATTGCGCGCATTTCTCGAATCTGGTTGAGATGGGAATCGATCCCGAGAATTCTGCCAGGATCAGGCAGATCTCCGAAAGGCTGCTTGATGATCTTTCCGAGCGTGTCCGCGAATCGCTGGCGCTGGCTGAAGGCAGGGGACAGATCAGGCTGGAGCAGAAGGTGCCGATGAAGGATGTCTGCACGATGATTGTCGAGAACATGCTGGCAATCGCGAGAAATGACAGGCTGGACTTTGATGGCTATGCGGATATCATGCTGGAATGGCTCTCCTCAGAATCGGCTGGAAGGAAGATGCAGAGCTGCCGGGAGCTCAGCGGAGAAGATCTTGCATATCTTGCGCAGGTGACGCCAGGCAAGAAGGGAATCTACAGAGTCAGGGAAGGAAGAGCGGAAGCGCTCTATCTTTCTCCGGCGCTTCATGGTTATTTCGGCGTCGGGGAAAAGAAGCTGAAGGAGATTGCTGAAGCGGATTCCCTGGCCATGGTGGTCCCGGAGGATCTACCGGGCCTGCGCAATGTCATTGATGCATGCATTGATTCCGGGAAGCCGTTTCACTACTGCTGGCGCATCAGGCATGAGAGCAGCGAGCCGCGGTGGGTGCAGGCGGACGGGTGCCTGGTCGGTACCATGGACGGCAGCCCTGTGATCTCGGTTGTCTTCAACGGCATCGCATCAGAGAATGACATCTACCAGACGATCCTTGACGGCACGCAGACGAGGATCTATGTCTGCGACAGCGTCACCTACGATATCCTGTATGAGAATCAGTCGGCTGCGGAAAGCACGGGCCGGCGCAGCAGGGAAGGCCAGTTCTGCTATCAGGTCATCCGCGGTCAGAAGAAGCCATGCGAGGACTGCTTCCTGTACGGAAGGACAGAGGGCGGCGCATTTGAGCAGGTCCGCTACAATCAGTTCACCGGGGCATGGGAGCAGCTTTCCGGAAAGTATGTCAACTGGTGCGGGCATGATGCGTCGATTCACTACATCCGTGACATCACGGATCTGAAGGTTGCCCAGCAGCAGTATGAGAGCGAGAAGAAGCGCTATGCCTCTGCCGTGGAAGGCGCGAACCTGACAGTATGGGAATACCATGTCCAGGAGCATCGCATTATCGGCGGCAGGAGCGCCATGGCAAGATACAGCCTTGATAACATCGTGGAGAATGTTCCGGAATCCATCCTGCCGCTGATCGAGGAGGGGGACAGGGAGAACTTTCTGCAGATGTACCGCCGGATCGATGCCGGCGATACCCATGTCTTCGGAGACTACTGGATCAAGGCCGGGCAGGGAAGGCAGTCTGCCTGCGAGCATGTCGAATACACCGTGGAGAAGGACAGCAGCGGAAAGCCGTACATTGCCTATGGCGTCAGCAGCGACATTACCTCGCAGGTGCGCGAGCGCCTGCGCTTCAAGGAGGCCATGCAGGAGATGCTGCGGGCAAATCCGCAGGCGCTCTGCCACTTCACCATGAACCTGACCAGCGATCAGTGCTTCGAGGGACAGGGAAGATCTGCTGATGTCATCAAGGCAATCCAGTCAGATACGGTTGACGGCATGTTTTCTAATATCATCAAGCTGATTCCGGATGAGGGTCAGCGCCGGGAATTCCTGGACCGCTTCTCGAGAGAGAAGCTGATCAGGAGCTTTCAGGCCGGGCAGACCTACATCTCCATGGAATATGAGCGCAAGAAGGTGGCGGGCGGGCTGATCTCCGTGCGCACTGCCACGAGAATGATCAAGAACCCGATGAACGGCGACATCACGGCTGCGGTCTATTCCGTGGATATCACGCAGCAGAAGCGGCTGAGCGACGTGCTGAGCATCATTACCAGCCAGGAGCATCAGATGGTCTCCATGCTGGACCTGAAGACCGGGCGCATCGAGGCACTTTATATCGGCCGTGACATGCCGGAAGTCTATGATGGCTTCTTCCATGAGCAGGGTGACAGCTGCGATGTCGAGGAGCTGAAGCGCAAGAACTGCGAGAACTGGATCTACCCGGAGGATCGCGAGCTCTACCTGGACTCTTCCAATGTGGATGGCCTCCCGGCAAGGCTTGCAGAAAGCGGGAAGTTCGAATATACCGTGCGGGTGCTGCAGCCGGGAAGCCCTTCCGGGATCGGCGTCCGCAAGTTCCAGCATTACTGGCTGAATCATCTTCATGAGCAGATACTGATCATTACCTCAGATGTGACGGAAAGCGTGAGGCATCAGCAGGAAGAGCTTGAGAAGGAGAAGAAGCTCCGCCAGGCAGCTCTTGCGGCAAACAAGGCAAAGACGGAATTCCTCTCCAGAATGAGCCATGATATCCGCACGCCGATCAATGGCATCATGGGCATGGTGCATATCGCGAAGGAGCAGGACAATCCGCCCCGCACGGAGGACTGCCTGCAGAAGATCGACGTTTCCTCGAAGTTCCTGCTCAGCCTGATCAATGAAGTGCTGGATATGTCAAAGGCCGAGAGCGGAAAGCTGGAGCTTCATCCGGAGCCGTATAGGCACGAGGACCTCAAGGCCTATCTGATGTCAGTCATCAAGCCGCTCTGCGATGACAAGGGCGTTATCTTCATCTTTGAGGATGATACGGAACAGGGACTCCTTGCCGTGACGGATATCCTGCGGACGAACCAGATCTACTTTAATATTCTCTCCAACGCAGTGAAGTATACGCCGGCGGGAGGCACTGTCACGTGCCGGCTCTGGTCGCGCCAGTTGGAGCCTGGAAAGCTGTCGGTGAAGTTCACGGTATCTGATACCGGCATCGGCATCAGCAGGGAATTCCAGAAGAAGCTGTTCGATCCATTCGTGCAGGAAAACAGGGATGACAGCTCTCTTACCCGCGGCACCGGGCTGGGGCTTGCAATTGTCAGGAAGATCGTTGACATCATGGGCGGCACGATTGAGGTCAGCAGTGAGGTCGGGAAGGGCAGCACCTTCACGGTCAATCTGGTATTTGACTCCGTCACGGAGGAAGAGGCAGACAGGAGCGTGCAGGATGAGTCCCCGGATGCGTATGATGACATTCTTGCCGGCAGGCATATTCTGCTGTGCGAGGATCATCCGCTGAATCAGGAAATCGCCAGGGCGCTGCTGGAGGAAAAGAGGATCATCGTTACGATCGCTGATAACGGCAGAGAAGGCGTGACAGAATTCAGCAGATCGAAGGAAAACTATTATGATGCCGTTCTCATGGATCTCAGGATGCCGGTCATGAATGGCTATGAGGCCGCAGCCGCGATACGGGCTCTCAATCGCAGCGATGCCAGGGCTGTCCCGATCATCGCGATGTCTGCGGATGCCTTTGAAGAGGATGTCCAGAGATGCAGAGAGGCCGGCATGAATGATCATATCTCCAAGCCGATTGAGCCTGCCGTCATGTTCCGCAAGATCGCGGAGGGCATTGGCAGCAGAAGCTGACGCTTCGGGAAACCGTACGCCGATCAGGATCATGCAGAGAGAAGTGCCTGACAGGGCAATGCTTGCCCATCAGGCATTTTCTTTTGGCTGCAATAATGACTGCGCTTGTGCGGCAGCCTGGAATGTGTTCAGCAAGGCATTGCAGCAGCGCGGCCGCCTCATTTCGGGTAGCGTCATGCGCTGAGCTCAGACGGGAAACCAGGCGCTGTCAGCGGCTGGATTGGTACCTGATTTCCAGGCATTGATGAATCTTCTGCATTCGGTCCTCGGGAAGGCAGAATGAGCAAAATACAGGCTGCAATATGAAATTTTTAGAAAAACCAGTTTACTAAAAAAGTATGCGCTTACATTGAAATGCGGAAGCTTCCATTGCCGGATGGATATATCAGGGTGCTCAAAAGAACGTGGATTTTTCGGCGCAGCGAGTGCGTTCTGCAATCATGACGAGGATGATTGATGAAGGCCGGAATCAGCCGATAATTGGGCCATGTAAGCAAAATTGTAAGCACAAAATTTGTGTTTACCAGGGCGTTATCAGCGGTTTGACTTTTCAGATTAATACTTTATAACTCTAATTGTGGCAAAGGTTTACAGGTTAACTAAGCTGATTTGCTTCAAAAACTGAACTGCGGGAGGAAAGCATGAACGAGAAATTGGTTGCCATTACGGATTGCGATCACGATGAAATTACTGTGGAAACAGAAACCCTGGCAAAATCAGGGCTGAAGGCACCCTGGCTGCACTGCAAGACCGAGGATGACCTGATCAGAGACTGCAAGGGATTCGTTTCTGTCATCAATCAATATGCGCCATTCACGGAAAAGGTATTTGAAGGTCTTCCGGATCTGAAGGTAATCGTCCGCTACGGCGTCGGCGTGGACAACGTGGATCTGAAGGCTGCAACCAGGCATGGCGTCAAGGTGTGCAATGTTCCTGACTACGGCATGTATGAGGTCGCGGATCAGGCCATGGCGCTCTCGCTGGCAATGATCAGAAAGGTCATCTTCTGCAATGACAGAGTCAAGAGCGGCGTCTGGAACTATCAGGAAGCGATTCCCATTCACCGCATGTCCACACTGACAGCCGGCGTCATCGGCGTCGGCAGGATCGGCACTGCATATGCAGAGCGCGCAAAGGCATTCGGGATGAATATCATCGCTCATGACGATTATGCAAAGGAGCACAGCCGCTTCAAGCCGTATATGGAGATGACGGACCTCGAGGATCTGCTGAAGCGCTCGGATATCATATCGATTCACTGCCCGCTTGACGGCAACCGCAACCTGATCGGGCTGAAGGAACTGAAGATGATGAAGCCCAGCGCTTACATCGTCAATGTCTCCCGCGGCGGCATCATCAATGAGCAGGATCTGTACACTGCCCTGTCTCAGGGAATCATCGCCGGAGCTGCCTGTGATGTATTCAGCCCGGAGCCGATCCGGAAGGATAATCCGCTGCTGACGCTCGCGAACTTCATCGCAACGCCGCACATCGCATGGTATTCCGAGGAATCAGCGCTTGAGCTGGAGCGCAAGGTTGCTGAGGAAGCAGCCCGCGGCGCCTTGGGACAGCCGCTGGTAAATGTAGTAAACAAGTGACGGAGGGAAGAGAAGATATGAGCGGAATGTTTGATCTGACAGGCAAGAAGGCAATCGTTACAGGCGCTGCGCAGGGTCTTGCGCACGGCGTCGCTGAAGGTCTCATGGAGGCCGGCGCGGAAGTCGTGATCATTGATATCTCAAAGCATACCGAGGAAGCCGCAAAGGAGTTCTGCGACAGGGGATTCCATGCGCATGCAGTGACGGCGAATCTCTCCGATCGCAGCCAGCTGGAAGCGGCATTTGCCAAGGCAGTCGATCTGCTTGGCGGAAGGCTTGATATCCTGGTCCCGGCGGCAGGCATTCAGAAGCGCCATCCTTCCGAGGAATTTCCGATGGAGGACTGGGATCTTGTCATCAATATCAATCTGACTGCGGTATTCGAGCTGAATCAGCTGGCCGGCCGCGTGATGCTGAAGCAGGGCAGCGGCAAGATCATCAACTTCGCATCCATGCTTGCATTCTTCGGCGGATATACCGTTCCGGCATATGCAGCCAGCAAGGGCGGCGTCGCGCAGATCACCAAGGCGCTGTCAAATGAATGGGCAAGGCACGGCATCAACGTGAATGCCATTGCGCCGGGCTATATGGCAACAACAATGAATACAGGCATCCTGCAGGATGAAAAGCGCAATGCCTCGATCACCGCAAGAATTCCTGCGGGCAGATGGGGAACCCCGGATGATCTCAAGGGCGTCGTCGTGTTCCTGTCATCCAGAGCTTCCGATTATCTGAACGGCGCAGTCATCCCGGTAGACGGTGGATATCTGGCCTGCTAGCAGCAGACCATTGATCGAAGATCATATAGGCTGAAGAGAAAAGATGAAGAAGGTGGAAGAGAGAGAAACAATTCAACAGAGTCACGGAATTTGAGACTGGCGCATCAAACTGACAAAAATTGGAGGAAAAGAAAATGAAAAAGTTAGTTGCAGGATTCTTATCACTCATCATGGCAGTAAGCCTGGCCGCATGCTCTTCAACGGCTACTGCCTCCAGCACCGCCGCAACAGGCAGCGCCGCATCAACCGCTGCAGCCGCAGCCAGCTCTGCAGCAGAGAGCAAGCCCCTGAAGCTCGGCGTATCCGTACCTAATATGACCAACGTATTCTTCCTGCAGATCAAGACTGCAATGGAGCAGGAAGCTGTAAGAACCGGAAGCGATGAGGTAATCGTCATGGATGCCGGCGGCGACCAGAACAAGCAGATGAATGACGTCGCAGACATGATCAACCAGGGATGCAATATCATTGCGCTCTCCCCGATCAACTCCACTGGCGTTCAGGCTACGCTTGAGCAGTGCAAGGATGCAGGCATTCCTGTCATCTGCTTCAACGTCGGCGTTGATGCCTCTTCCAAGCCGCTGGTTACTTCCACGATTGTATCCGACAATGAGGGCTGCGGTAAGCTCTGCGCTGATGCGCTGGGCGAGGCACTCGGCGGAAAAGGAAACGTTGTCGAGGTGACATTCAGCACCACCACAACCTGCCACAACCGTCAGATCGGCTTCGAGAATGAAATTGCAGCAAAGTATCCTGACATCAAGATTCTGCAGAGCAAGGATGTTGAAAAGGCCACTGCTGACTATTCACAGCCTGTCATGGTAGACTTCATCAACGCTAATCCGGATCTGAATGGCGTATTCTGCATCAATGACCCGACTGCCCGCGGCGCAATTGCAGCGCTGAAGGAAGCTGGAAAGATCGATTCCGTCAAGGTAGTTTCCGTTGATGGATCCGATGAAGGCAAGGCATTTATCAGAACCGGTGAGATGGTTGCAAGTGCAGCACAGCAGCCTTCCCTGATCGGCAGCAAGACAGTTGATACTGCCTATGATATCCTGGACGGCAAGACTGTTGAAGCAGATCAGATCATCCCTGTTTACATCATCGACAAGACCAATGTAGACGCAGCTGCTTCAGCTAGCCCTGCAGCAACAAAGTAAACCATACTGGCCAGATTTCCTGCAGCGTTACAGAGAGCGTTCACACACGAGAGGAAGATGAGCTTCATGCAAAATCATACAATTCTTGAAATGCAGCATGTCATTAAATCATTTGCGAAAAACATTGTGCTGAATGATGTCTCTATTTCGCTGCAGGAAGGCGAGGTCAGAGCATTGATGGGAGAGAACGGGGCTGGAAAGTCCACTCTCATGAAAATTCTGGGCGGAATATATCACGCGGATTCGGGAACCATCCTGATTGATGGAAAGACTGTGCAGATCAACAGCGTTGAGGATGCACGCAGAAACGGAATCAGCTTCATCCATCAGGAGATCAGCAATGTGCCATGCATGAATATTGCCGAGAACTTCTATCTCGGGCATGAGCCAAAGACAAAATCCGGCCTGATAGATATCAAGAAGATGCATGCAGAGACGAGAAAAGCGCTGGATATCATGGAGATCCACCTCCCGACGGATCGCCTGATTCAGGGCTTGTCTATTGCTGAGCAGCAGATGCTTGAGATCGCAAGAGCGATCAACGAGAACGCACGCATCATCATCATGGATGAGCCGACGGCATCTCTGTCGAGCAATGAGGTCGAGGATCTGTTCCGACAGATCCGGCGTCTCAGGGAAAACGGCGTTGCCATTCTGTACATATCGCACAGAATGGAGGAAACATTCCAGGTTTGCGATACAGTCACGGTTCTTCGCGATGGACACTTCATTGCGACGAAGAATACCAGTGATACTACAGATTCAGAGCTTATCGGCATGATGGTCGGCCGCAATATCGGCAATATGTATTCCACGGATCGCCCCAAGGGCGGCGAGACGATCATGTCAGTGAAGGGCCTGTCAACAGACAAGGTGCATGATATCACCTTCGATCTGAAGAAGGGCGAGATCCTGGGCTTCTCCGGCCTTGTCGGCGCAGGCCGCACCGAGATGGCCATGGCGCTGTTCGGGCTGGACAGGATTCATTCCGGCACCGTCACGGTAGACGGCAAGACAATCTCCATTCACTCGCCGCAGGATTCGATCAAGGCGGGAATCGCAATGGTGCCTGAGGATCGAAAGAGGGATGGCCTGTTCCTGGGACATTCAATCGGAACGAACCTGACCTTCCAGGTCCTGAGCGAGTTCATCTCAAAGCTGAAGGTCAATAAAGCCAGGGAAAAGAGCATCGTTGAGGAATACAAGGATAAGCTGGCAATCAGGATGGCCTCGACAGATCAGCTGGCCGGAGAGCTGTCCGGCGGCAATCAGCAGAAGGTCGTCATATCGAAATGGCTGGCTGCAAAGCCGAAGGTTCTCATCCTGGATGAGCCGACCAGAGGAATTGATGTCGGCGCCAAGGCTGAGATCTACAAGCTGATGAGAGATCTTGCGGAGAATGGCGTCGCCATCATCATGATCTCCTCAGAGCTTCCGGAAATCATCAATAACTCAAGCCGGATTGCAGTCATGCATGAAGGCAGACTTGCCAGGATCCTTGATCCTGACAAGGATAAGATCTCACAGGAAATCATCCTGTCCTATGCAGTAGAAGGAGAAAATGCTCATGTCGAGTAAGAACGAGAAGCCCGCTGCAAAGCTGAGCGAGAGCAATCCGCTGATCAGCTGGCTGAAGAAGAATCTGGGAGCTTTGATTGCATTGATCGCATTGGTCCTGATACTGTCAATGACAACCTCTACATTCATGGTTAGAACCAACCTGCTGAGCGTTCTCAGGAACATCAGCGTCAATACCCTGATTGCATTCGGCATTACCTGCGTCCTGATCAGCGGCGGCATCGACCTGTCGGTCGGCTCCACGGTAGCTGCATCCGGCGTCATCGCAGTACGACTTGCCAATGCCGGCACGCCGGTATTCGCATGCGTGCTTGCGGCAATGGTATTCGGCATGATGATCGGCCTGCTGAATGGCTATATCATTTCCCACACCACGCTGCCGCCATTCATCGTCACGCTGTCTACGCAGATCATCGTCAGAGGCGTCAGCTACATCCTGACCGGCGGCCAGCCGACGCAGTGCACCAATGATGCATTCAACAATCTCGGCACCGGCTATCTGTTCGGGCTGCCGATCCCGGTCATCGCTGACATTCTCGCGGCGATCGCATTGATCTTCATCCTCTACCGCACAAAGTTCGGACGTCATGTATACGCAATCGGCGGCAATCGCGAGGCAGCGAGATACGCAGGCGTCGATGTGAAGAAAGTCCAGATCCTGGTATTCATCATCTCCGGTATCATGGCAAGCCTTGCCGGCGTCATTCTCGCGGCAAGACTGTATTCCGGCCAGCCGGCAGTCGGCGAAGGATTCGAGCGTGATGCCATTGCAGCATCCGTTCTCGGCGGCACAAGCTTCAACGGCGGCATCGGCACGCTTGGCGGAACAGTCATCGGCGCATTGATTATCGGCGTGCTCTACAACGGAATGAATCTGCTCCGCATCAATACCTACTGGCAGTATGTCGTCAAGGGCTCTGTCATTCTCGGCGCAGTCTATATTGACTTCCTGAAGAAGTCAAAGGCATTTGATCGGTTCACGATCACGAAGCACAAGAAGAGTGCAGCGCCGGAACAGGCAGCTGAAGAAAAGAAGGAGAAATAACATGAGAATCGCATTGATCAATGAGAACAGCCAGGCATCAAAGAATGAACTGATCTGCAAGACGCTGAAGAGCGTCGTGGAGCCGATGGGTCATCAGGTAGACAACTACGGCATGTATACTGCAACGGACAAGGAATGGCTGACCTATGTGCAGAATGGAATCCTTGCGGCTGTTCTTCTGAACAGCAAGGCGGCTGACTTCGTGGTTACCGGATGCGGCACCGGCGAGGGCGCCATGCTTGCGCTGAACAGCTTTCCGGGCGTGATGTGCGGACTGGTCGTGGATCCGAGCGATGCCTACATGTTTGCCCAGATCAATAACGGCAATGCGATCTCCATGCCGTATGCCAAGGGATTCGGCTGGGGCGCGGAATGCAACCTGCAGTACTGCTTCGAGAAGCTGTTCGGCTGCGAGCCGGGCAATGGCTATCCTGCCGAGAAGCGGGAAGTGGAGCGCAACAACAAGAAGATCCTCGAGGGCGTAAGGCATAATAACTTCCATGATATTGCAGTATGCCTGAATGGACTGGATCAGGATCTCGTCAAGGGCGCGCTCGGCGGAAAGAACTTCAAGCAGCTGTTCTATGAGCACGCGACTGACAAGGCAATGATCGTCTATGTCAAGAAGCTGATCGGTGAATAATCTGTCCATTGCTTCTGTATCCTGATTCGCGCTGAAAGAGGTTGAATTCTGATGAATGATAAAGTCTTGTTAGCCGGTGAGGCCATGGCTCTTTTCATTGCAAATGAAGAGGGACCATTGGATGCCGTAAATACGTACTCCATGGCAGTGGCCGGAGCGGAATTGAATGTTGCGATCGGGCTGACACGGCTCGGACATTCTGTCAGCTACATGACGCGGCTCGGCAGCGATCCGTTTGGAAAGAGAATCGCCAATGAGATCTCGCGCAATCATATCAGCACTGACATGATCACCTGGGAAGAGGAGCACAAGACAGGGTTCATGCTGAAGGGAAAGACCCATGAGGGCGATCCCGCCATCTATTACTTCCGCAAGAACTCCGCCGCCTCAATGCTGTGCGCTGATGATATCAGGAAGGTTGATCTTTCATCCTTCGGCTGCGTTCATCTGACCGGCATCCTGCCTGCGCTGTCTGAATGCGCATGCGAGGCAACTGTCGAGCTGGCAAAGAAAGCCAGAAGCGGGGGAATACTGCTGACGTTTGATCCGAATCTTCGCCCGCAGCTGTGGCCTGACAGGCAGCACATGGTCAGCACCATCAACAGCATTGCCGCAATGGCAGACATCGTCATGCCCGGAGAGGCTGAAGGCGAGCAGCTGTGCGGCACCCGCGATCCTGAGCAGATCGGAAAGTTCTATCGCGATCTCGGTGTCAGGACAGTGCTTGTCAAGATCGGCAAGCGCGGAACCTATGTCGTCTCTGATGCCTTCCATGGTCTCGTGAAGGGATTCCATGTAAGCCATGTAGTAGATACCGTCGGTGCCGGCGATGGATTCGCTGCCGGCGTGCTCTCTGCCCTGATTGAGGGGAAGGGAATCGCCGATGCTGTCGAGAGAGGCAACGCAGTAGGAGCTCTTCAGGTAATGAATGTCGGTGACAATGAGGGCCTTCCGGATCGGGAGAAGCTCGCGGAGTTCATGGGCATATCTTCATCCGCACTGTAGATTGATGAGGGATAACAGATGAAAAAGGATGTTTTAAGTCAGATACATGAGATCGGCTTTCTGCCTCTGGTTGCGCTGGAGGATGCCGACAAGGCAGTGCCGCTGGCTGAGGCGCTTGCAAAGGGCGGCATGCCTGTCATTGAGGTGACATACCGCACGGAATGCGCCGGCGAGTGCATTCGCAGAATTGCGGCAGGCGTGCCGGAGATGCTGGTAGGAGCAGGCACTGTCCATACAGCGAAGCAGGCAGAAGAAGCAGTAGATGCCGGCGCCATGTTTATCGTCACTCCGGGATATTCGGAGGAAGTCGTCTCTTTCTGCATCTCCAGGGATGTGCCGGTGATACCGGGCATCAGCAATGCATCAGGACTGGAGCTTGCGATGAAGGCCGGATTGAAGACCGTCAAGTTCTTCCCGGCTGAGATCAGCGGTGGCTACGGTGCCGTCAAGGCGCTGTCTGAGCCATACAAGGATGTCAGGTTCCTGCCGACCGGCGGCATCAGCAGCGAAAATATGCTGAATTATCTTTCCCTCCGGAATGTACTTGCTGTCGGCGGCAGCTTCCTGTGTCCTTCTGCGCTCATTGAGCAGTCTGACTGGGATGGGATTGCCAGAAACTGCCGGGATGTGATCTACCGGAATTTCGGCTTCTCCGTCGGGCATGTCGGCATCAATGCATCCTCTGAGGAGGAGGCAAGATCGATCGCGAATCAGCTGTGCTTCCTGTTCGGCCAGAAGTATACGGAATTCCCGGGCGCCTGCTTTGCAGGATGCGTCGCGGAAGTAGTCAAGCCGTCAGCGAATGGGCAGCGCGGCAGGAATGGGCATATCGCAATCAACTCACGCGATATTGACCGTGCAGCTGCATATTTCCGCAGAATCGGCATTGCCTTTGATGAGGAGAGCGCCGGATATAATGCGGCCGGACAGATGACCGTGATCTATTTCAAGGATGACATCGGCGGTTTCGCGATTCATCTGCGCAGAGAATAGAAATGAAGGAAGCCGAATGATGACAATCAGAGAACTGGAGCAGGAAGCAAATCAGATCCGCATCGATATCATCAACATGATCTCGGAAGCAGGAAGCGGACATCCGGGCGGATCCCTGTCTGCGGCAGATATCATGACCGCTCTGTATTTCTACAAGATGCATATTGATCCGGCAGATCCGAAGATGGCTGACAGGGATCGATTTGTCCTCAGCAAGGGACATGCGGCGCCCTGCTACTATGCAGCGCTCGCAGAGCGCGGGTTCTTCCCGAAGGAGAAGCTCCTGACGCTGCGCAGGCTGCACAGCGAGCTGCAGGGTCACCCGGATGCCAAGAAGTGCCGCGGCGTTGATGCGTCCACAGGCTCACTCGGCCAGGGATACTCCATTGCCGTAGGCATGGCGCTTGCAGAGAAGCGGCTGAGAAAGAGCAGCGTGCAGGTATATACGCTGCTTGGCGACGGCGAGCTCGATGAGGGCCTGGTCTGGGAAGCCAGCATGGCGGCAAGCAACTTTCAGCTGGATAATCTGACCGTGATCGTAGACAACAACGGTCTCCAGATTGACGGCACGAATGATGAGGTTATGGCGCTCGGTGATCTTGCGGCAAAGTTCAGCGCCTTTGGCTTTCATGTCATCGACGTGAAGGACGGCAATGATATGAAGGAGATCGTGAAGGCGCTTGATGAGCCTGCTGAGGCAGGGAAGCCGAAGCTCATACTGGCTCATACCGTAAAGGGCAAGGGCGTATCCTTCATGGAGAATCAGGTCGGCTGGCATGGCAAGGCCCCGAATGAGGAGCAGCGCCAGCAGGCAATCCGGGAACTGGAAGGCAGGTAGATCATGGAATACATAGCTACGCGTGCCGCATACGGCGATTCGCTGGTTCAGCTTGGCGAGAAGAATGACAGGGTTGTTGTGCTGGACGCTGATCTGTCCGGGGCAACCTATACAAACAAGTTCAGGAAGGCATTTCCGGATCGCTTCTTTGACTGCGGCATCGCAGAGGGAGACATGGTTGATATCGCTGCCGGCATCTCCACGGCAGGATATGTTCCCTTCGTGAGCACGTTCGCCATATTCGGGACAGGCCGTGCATATGAGCAGATCCGCAACAGTGTGGCTTATCCGCACTTCAACGTCAAGTTCGCATTTACGCATGCCGGAATCACTGTCGGCGAGGATGGCGGAAGCCATCAGTCGATTGAGGACATTGCCCTGATGCGCGTGATTCCGGGAATGACAATCATTGCGCCTGCAGACGCAAATGAGACGGCAGAGGCTGTATTCCAGGCAAGCCGAATGAACGGCCCGGTATATATCAGGCTTTCGCGGATGGCGACGGAAGTGCTGCCTGCGCATCGCTTCGAGATCGGCAAAGCATGCCCGCTCAGAGAAGGAAATGATGCGGTGATCTTCGCTACCGGGATCATGAGCGCACCGGCGCTGTCGGCAGCGGATCAGCTCGCAGAGTCGGGCATTCATGCGGCGGTGGTGGATGTGCCGACGATCAAGCCGATTGACCGCGAGACGATTCTTGCGTATGCATCGAGATGCCGCCGGGTTGTTACGGTCGAGGAGCACTCCGTGATCGGAGGGTTCGGCGATGCGGTGGCAGATGTGCTGATCGGGAACGGAGACTTCAGATTCCGCAAGGTCGGAATCCAGGATATGTTCGGCCAGTCAGGAAAGCCGGAAGAGCTGCTGAAGGAATACCACCTGACGGACAGCGATATTGCCGAGGCAGTCAAGAGCCTGTAAACGCATCAATCACACGCTTTCCGGCAATGAAGTTGGTTCGGATTGACGCGGGAATATTATAATAGAGCAAAAGAGGGGTCGCATTTTCAGAACCCCTTTGCTGGTCTGTCTGCCCTGCTGCAGAGGATGAGTCATTGACTGAGGCTTTCATGAAGAAGAAAAAGAATATTACCATCAGCGATATTGCACGACTGGCAGGCGTATCAAAGACTACCGTGTCTTTCTATCTGAATGGAAAGCGGAACAAGATGTCTGCGGAGACCTGCAGCAAGATTGAGGAGATCATTCAGAAGACAAATTATCATCCGAATACAATGGCGCGCTCGCTGAACTCCAAGCAGACAAACCTGATCGGGGTTATCATCGGCGATATCGCGAATACCTATGCAAATCAGATCGTCAAGGGAATCGAGGACTGCTCAAGGCAGAATGGCTATCAGCTGATCGTTGGCTCCAGCAACTACAAGAACTCCAATGAGAACCTGATTGTCAGAAGCATGATTTCCATGGGAGTGGATGGCTTCATTGTCCAGCCGACTGTCTATTTTGAGCCGATGTGGGCGCAGATTGACATTGATAAGCCGATCGTCTGCTTTGATTCCCCGACCTATAATGAATCTGAGGGACTGTGGGTCAAGACGAATACCTATGATGCCGTGAAGGAAGCCTGCGCATCAGCAGTCAGCAGAGGCTATAAGCGCTTTATCCTGGTAATGGCAGATCCATATGTTCTGGCAACCCGCATGGAGCGTAGCAGAGGCTTTTCAGATGCGCTGGATCCATATCACATTCACTATGACACCATTGTGGCCGGGCTTGATACCGAGCCGGAGGAGCTTCGCAAGCAGCTGCTGCCGTATCTGGTCGGCCATACGGATATCTGCGTCTTCGTATTCAATAACTGGCTGCTGACAAAGGTATATCTTGCCCTGAAGGATCTTCGCCAGTATATGCCGGACAGCCTTGGCCTGATTGGATTTGACTCGCTCGAATGGACGGACCTCTCTTCGCCATCGATCACGACAATTGTGCAGCCGGCATACGAGGAAGGCCAGTATGCTTCGCGAATCCTGATTGATCAGATCGAGAATCGCGGGAAGGAGACACCGAGACAGGTGTTGAAGTGCTGGATCAATGAGAGGGATTCCACGAAGAAGAAGGCGCATGGCGTCCCGATCAGGATCTAGACGGGAATGCGGATTCAATGATCATCAGATTCAGTCCAGAGACGGAGGCATGAAGCACCATCCGGTGGTTCGGCTTCCGTTTTCATATGCGCTGCTTCCCTGATGCACCGTTACAAATTACTATGGAAAAGTGATAAATGACATCTTTCGCAAACAAAAGAACATGATCAATTCTCGAAATTGAAATTTCAGGGACTGAGAAATAGATTATGTTCAGGAAGGGGATAGTGATTGAAATGAAAAATAATAGAATCTCGATTTCAGACAACAGCAGGCTCATGGAAGCTCTGGCAAAATTTGCAAGCGCGAGGATTCTCGTCGGGATACGGGATGGGCTTGCAATGATCATCCCATTCACCTTTATCGGAAGTATCTTCATGATCATCGGGTATTTCCCGATAGCAGGCTGGTCTGACAAGGTTGCATCCGTCCAGTATTTCTTCGATTCTGCAGTCAATGTGACATTTGGCGCATTAGGCCTGCTCGCAGCCATCGGCATTGGATATCATCTCGCCAAGCAGTATGACAATGTCGATCCATTCAGCAACAGCTGCATGACAGTCATAGTCTATCTGCTGGCAACGCTGGGCAAGGATTTCACGGTCAGCGTCGAGAATCTCTCGGCGGAAGGCATGTTCACTGCCATACTGGTTGCAATCCTGGTCACTTATATTCACAAGTTCTTCATCAGTCATAATCTGATCATTCATATGCCTGCAGGCGTTCCGGATGCGCTGACCCGCTCGTTCTCGAGCCTTCTTCCGGCAGCGGCCGCAATTGCCGTCGTATGGCTGATCAGAGTAGTCTTCAATATCGATATCAACGGGCTGATCCAGATGATGTTCTCGCCGCTCGTGAAGGGCGTGGATACATTCTGGGGCGGACTGATCTACTGCTTCCTGATGTCCTTTCTCTGGACGCTTGGCATTCACGGCGATCTCGCGCTGTCCGGCGTTGTCACGCCGATATTCCTGCAGCTGACTGCAGAGAACACTGCAGCGCTGGCAGCCGGCCAAACGATCCCGCACATCATGGCAGACTCCATGGTTCCGATGTTTGTGCAGTTTACCGGAACCGGCTGCACGATCGGGCTTGTAATACTGATGCTTCGCTCAAAGTGCAAGAGATATCAGGAGCTTGGCAAGATCTCTCTGCTTCCGGCTGTCTTCAATATCAATGAGCCGGTAACCTTCGGATTCCCGATCTGCATGAATCCTCTGATGGCAATCCCTTACATCGGTGCAGAGTGCATTACCTTTGCGCTTACCTATCTTCTGATGGCAACCGGAATCATCGGGAAGGTATGCCTCGAGGTCTCCGGCTTCATGCCGGCAATCATCGGATCGTACATGTGCACGAACGGGAACATCCCGGCCGTGATATGGTCACTGCTCGAGATCCCTCTGGTTGTAGCGATCTACAAGCCGTTCTTTGACAGTCAGGAGAAGATTGAGCTTGCGCATGAAGCTGAGGCGGAAAAGGCTGCACAGGAAAGCAAGTAGAGACGGAAAAAGCTGAAGAAAAAAGGGCATGAGGATGAAGCCGTGACGGCTTCATCTCATGCCTGCTTCATGAATCTACTTCCGCTTCAGGACCCTGTTCAGCTCCCGCTCCTTCAGAATCGCTCTTGTGCGCTCGGCAAGCAGCTCGATGATATAGCAGCATGGGACCTGGGTGGTGATGTTCTGGTCGCCCTCCATGATCAGCGGCATCGGATAGGCGATACAGATGTCTGCCAGCGTTCCCAGAACGGACTTGCGGTTTGCGGTGATCGCGATCAGCTTGCATCCGCTGGTATGGTAGTTCCTGACATAGCTGATCTCATCCGCATATTCTCCGGAGATAGAGCAGGCGATGATGACTGACTGCTGCACCAGGTCCGGTGAGAAGTAATCGATCGGGTAGCTCGCAATGTCCTCCACCCTGAACGTCAGCTTGAAATAGGAAGAGAAGTAGCATGAGCCGTATTCTCCCATGATGTTCGAGGCGCCCTTGCCAACGAAAAGAACGAGCTCCCGATCTGCAATCAGCCTTGCTGCACGGTCGATCTCTTCCTGAAAGCTGTCAGATGAGGCAACGGTATCGAAGAAATATCGAATATCAAGAATGCTGTTTGCCTTATGGCTGGCAGGATTCTCCGTATACAGCATCGCATGGGATGACAGCTTGAATTTCAGCTCTGAGTATCCCTTGCATCCCAGCTTTCTGCAGAGGCGCAGAACAGTCGCTGTGGAAGTGCTGGTCTCCTTGGACAGCTGCTGTATGGATGTGTTGATTACCTTATCTGGATTATTTGTGATATAGCTGTAAATGTAGCTCTCGGATTGGCTCAGCCTGGGCAGCTTATCAACGATTTTCATGAGAAACCTCCATTGGGTTTAACCAGGTAGTGTCTTCAATGAATTAAGTATATGCACAAACTCAGAAGATGAGCATAAGGATTTTCAATCTTCAGATTCAGCAATGGAAAGCGTATTGAACATGATTGTAATGTCAGAAGAGCGGATTGCTCAGTTCCTGAATAATCTTCGGGAAAGCACAGTAGACTGCCATGCAGTCGCGATAATGCAGGATGGAAAAGTGATTTTCAGCAGGGCATATGAGCCGTTTGATATCAATGCGGTGCATCCTGTGTATTCAGTGACAAAGTCATTTACCAGCATGGCAATTGGCATTCTCGTATCTGCGGGAAAGCTGAAGCTTGAGGAGACATGGCTGTCATATTTTCCTGAATACAGGGATTCCGCGGCGCGGGGCTTTGAAAAGGTGACAGTAAGGAATCTGCTGACCATGACATGCGGGCATGATGCCGAGCCTGTCATAAGAGGCGGAGATGACTGGATTCAGGATATTATCAGCAAGCCGCTTGCATATGAGCCCGGCAGGTACTTTCTCTATAATTCCATGAGCTCTCATCTGCTGTCCTGCCTTGTCGAGAGGCTGACCGGAAAGAGACTCGATCAGTTTCTGAGCCAGAGGCTGTTCAAGCCGCTTGGCATCAGCAAATGGTATTGGGACAGAGATCTGCAGGGACATTCAACAGGCGGCTTCGGCCTGCACCTGACCGTATCGGATCTGGCAAAGTTCGGGGAGATGCTGCTGGAAGGCGGCAGGTATGGAGCGAATCAGGTCATTCCCGCTGACTGGATCAAGGAGGCAGCGTCACTTCAGGTCCAGACAAGAGATCAGTATCAGCCGGGCGATATCGAGAATCGGCAGGGCTATGGATACCAGATCTGGATGTGCACGCATCATGGCTTCCGGTGCTCCGGAATGAATGGACAGCTGTGCTTTGTGCAGCCGGAGAATAAGCTTGTGGTGGCTGTGAATTCGGCAGCAACTGGAAGCAAGCAGATACTGGACTGCCTGTTTGATGCAATGTACCAGCCGCCGAAGGAGCAGACCGGCATTGACTGCTCGATTCCTGCAGTTACAGGCAGGCCATGGACTGATGCATGGCCGAAGAGCAGCATCGCGGGGCATCACAGGGCAGACCCGAACTGCGCCGGCATACAGTCGCTCTCTATCCGGATCATGCATGAAAATGAGCTGCATGTTTCCCTGCAGAAGGATAATGAGAATTACTCATTCTCTGCAGGATACGGGAAATGGACAGCGAGCAGCGATCATCTCCGCAATCTATCTCCGCTGTACTGGCATGAGATATCCCGGGATAAAATTCCCGTGAAATATCAGTATCAGGTCTTTGGCAACTACGCATGGACCACTGCAGCAACCATGATGATCAGGCTCAGGGAGCTCAATAATTCCGCTGTATGGAACATATGCCTGAGACTGGATGGAGACAGCATTGTCATGAGCTATCAGGTAAGCGGCCTGTATACGAAGCTTCCTGTCTTTGAAGCCGTCTTTCAGAGATAGCGTCGAATACGATCTGCATGCATATTTCCTGCATGCGGTATCATTCTGCCGAGCAATGCGGGCGGCTGAGCACAGTTGGACATAGAACAAATCAGCCTCATCATGATGATACGATCCCGCTGAAGTAGACAAGGGAAATACCCAAATCTATGGAGGTGGGATCTTTGTGACCGGGAAGCAGAAATATTCCCATCAAAATCAGATCAAGGCCTGTGGGCCTATAAGAGCTGAAAGAGAGGCGCTGCTGAGTCGTGCTCTGCTGGAGACCGGCCGCTTCTATCGGGAAGCATTCTGCGGCCTGCGCCTGACGATTGGACACGAGACATCCATGGCGGATGCTGATCAGGCCATAGAGGCAGTCAAGCAGGCAGCAGGAGAGCTTCTGGGGACTATAGATCGCAGATAATCATTCCAGGCACGGCATCTCTGCCTGTCTGGAATGAGCGGCACAGGCCGCTGGCGGAAGCCATCGGCTTTTCTGTACGCAGACAATAGATATAAGAAAAGCAGAATGCTGCGAAATGCCTTGCATTCTGCTCATTGCATATTCCCGGTTCTGCTGAATGATCAGCTGTACTTGTCTGCGGTGTTCGGGACCTTGAAGCCATTCTTTGCGGAGCAGCTGCCCGGGTGAATATCCATGTTGGCAGAGACATTGGATACTTCCGGATATCCGTATCCGGCAGGGATATCAGCGCTTCCTCCGTACTTGACCCACTGAACGCTGACGGTATTTCCCCTGCAGTCAAGGAAGGTCACGCAGAAGCTGCGCGGCGCTGCTGTGGGCTCGGAAGCGCCTGGCGTCGGATTATTCAATGTGTTTCCCGCGCAGACAGGATCCTTCGACGCATATTCTGATGCGCTGCCCCATCCCCAGGTGAATGTATCCGTAACAGTCTCAAGCTCAGAAGTCCTGCTGACGTCATTGACTTTTACGCGGAACTGGACAGTAGTATCGGTTCCTGCCTTGAACTCCGGAACTGTCCAGGTGATGCTGTTGCTTTCCTTGGAGTAAGTTCCCTGTCCTGAAACAATTGAGTCAAATGTCGTGTATTCGGGAATATAATCCTTAACCGCGAGATTCTCTGAATCCAGATCCCCGTTATTGTGAATTGTGATGGTATACAGAATGGTATCGCTGGACTGAACCTGCTGGCCAAGAACGGAAGGATCATTGTTTGTCATCCTATCGCTGGTCAGCTCTGCAGGGAATTTGCTGATATCAAACTTCACGGAAGGGGAGCTGAGAGGAATTGATGTCGGATTTGGATCCTGCGTGCCGTCTGAAAGCAGCTTGTGATAAGTCAGCTCAGCATCCCCATTTGTGCTGTACTGCCCGCTGGTGCTTGCAGTGGAATCCTTTGTCGGATTCAGCTGAATGTAGAATGACAGGCGCTCTCCATTCTCATACTTCGTGCCGGATGACAGCATCCAGTCAAAGGATTTGCTGTCGCTGTTATATAGGATATTGGAAGGCAGAGCTCCAATGGAGCTGAAGGATGTCTGTTGCTCTGTGACGGGATGTGTGTCATCGATATAGAGGGCATAATCAGACCCGATGGAATCGTGAAGCACTGGCTGCTCTGAGACAAGAACCTTTTGAGACAGGCTGTTCATGGTATCCATGAAATCCTGCACTGTTTTGCAGTTGAAATAATAGCCTTCACCGCTAGCAACACTTGCCAGGTATTGTATGCTGGATTCTCCGATATTTATGCCGGCAGCGTATACGGTTGCGATGCTCTTCAAAGCGCTGCTTACTGTGCCAAAGTTATTCTGATCAGCTGTATTATCACCATAGTATGGTTCGCCGTCAGTGATAAATATCACGCTTGCTTTGCGGGATTTATCGGTGCGTGCATTAAGGATATCCATTGCTTTCTGGAGGCCTGCAGTATAGTCTGTGTTATCTTTTCCGATGAAGTGATCAAGTGTACTGTGAATGGTCTCTGGATCGCTTGTCAGGTCACATTGCGATTTGTCTACTAAGCCATCATTAAAACCAACGATGGCAATTCGAGCATCATCGCCGGAATTGAGAATGGATTCAGACAGGGCTAATGCCTGCTGCTTTTCCATCATCATTCGGTCAATACAGCCATCCTTGTTTGTAAAACTGTCATGATTATCAACAGGTGAAGTGAACTTTTCTGTTGTGTCAATTGAAGGGATGCTTGTGTAACTTCCATTTTCATTTTTGTATAAGTTATTCCATGGCTGCCACTCCTTCATTGATACGGAATCCTTAACTCCGTATTTAGACTTGATCTGTCCCCATACATCACCAAAATTAGTCCAGGGAACAAAGGCATCCGTTCCAAATTCCCTTAACTGAAAGAAAGCATCTCCCTTTGTGCCGTCATTCAGAAGATTGGCAGGAATTCGATAGTAGTGCTCTTCATTCAGGTCTGGAGATAATTTCTTACGATCTCCAGCAGAAAAGGTTGGATCTGAGCTCATGGACATGTTCATGGATCCGCTCTCATCGAGCACGAGGACAACATCATATGCAGGCGTTACAGGCTTTCCGACAGCGTCCAGGACAATCTTGGCAATTCCATTCTTTGCATCTTCCTCTGTTGCGAAGCTTCCGCTCTTGGATGCGTTTGATTCGCCATCTGCGATCTGTGATTTCAGATTGGCAATATCAGAATCAAAATCTGTCTCAGATCCAATCGGAACCAGATTGCCGCTGGCATCATAAAAGCCCATCCTGGAAAGAACCGGAGTGTTGCTGTCATAGTCCTTTGTTACCACCAGCTCCCTGTCATCGGAAATGGCTGTCTCAGCGCTGCATTGAAGCGCAGCAGGTGTCTGGAATGACATGGCCAAAGCTAATGCGGTCGTGATAATAGAATGCATGCAGACATTCGAGTGTTTCATAGGAATCCCTCAGCCCCCTTTTTATTCAAAACAAAATATAGAGTACACATATGGAACTATCGACATTCTAGCGGCGTGACAATCCGGGATCCTTTAAAATTCTGTAGCTGTTCTGGATAAAGATGAATCCGTATAGGCAGATATTCATATGCAAATACTTTGCTGGACTGCGCAAGCATGCATGCGATGCGAGAAAAATAAAGCAGGTCTCTCTGCAATCTGCGAGAGAAGCCTGCTCAGCATTATTTTGCCCAATGTCTGGAATATTTCTATCTGAGGAGCAGCGGATGATTGCAATTCTGAATCATACATTCTTCCTGAATCTTCTCCGGAACTCTGTCGGCGGGATGCCGATGATCTCATTGAAGACTCTCGAGAAATAGTTGGAATCATTGAAGCCGACGCTGTAGGCAATCTCGGAGATGCTCTCCTCAGAGAGGATCAGCGGGTTCTTTGCCATTTCCACGCGGACTTTGTTGATATAGACATTGATATTCACTTCATTGTGCTTCTTGAAGATCCTGCTGAGATACGACTCGCTGCAGTGGCAGTAGTCCGCAAGCTCTGCAGCTGAGATGTGCCTGGTCGCGTTTCCGTGAATATAATCCAGCGCATTGGTGACAATCGTATTTTCATTTGATTCCCGATACTTGCCGGGATCGCCCTCCGGCTCTCTTGTCTGCTGCATGGAGTGATAGGACTGGCCAAGATACTCTGCCAGCATCTCAAGCGCCGGCAGGATCTGCTCCGGCTTCACATCTGCAGTATGGATGCTGCTGCGGTAGAGGCTGGATGCCTTGTCAATGCTGAGCGGCGCTCCGCTCATGCATGCGGTCCTGATGCGGACCATGCTCTCGCTCTCATTGAACTGGAAGTATCCGGCATTGATGGAGCCGAGCAGCAGGCTGTCATCGAAGATCGGAACCACATATTCACCGACACCGGCATGGCAATAGCCGAAAAAGGTCTTCTTCTCCCGATCGCATTTGTTGAAGATCTTGCGAATCATGGAGAGACATGCGCGATAGTGCTCCTGATCGGACTTCATGTACATGCAGAAGGGCGTGGTATGCGCAAGAAATGGCATCAGCGCAGCGGAAAGCTCCTTATTGATAGGAATGAATCCGCAGAAGTCCTTGATGCAGATGTGAACATGATACTCATCAGTCAGGTATTGAAGATAATCATGAATCTTTGCGTATTTTTCCTGCATGGCGCTATCTCCCGGGAGAGCAGTCACATGATCATTTTCTCTTGTGATTTGAATTGTAGCACATCAAACAGGAAAATACCATTTTTTAAAATGCAGAAAAATCCAGATAAAGGAAAGAATATTTAATGCATTCGGCTTTGCGGAAAACTACTATGTGTTTGCAAGTGATAGCGCTTACGAAACGAATAAATAGCGCTGCTGCTAAGAAGTCTACAGAAAAGTTCAATATGAGAGATAGCAATATTATGTACTTTTTGTGTATTGAAAAATCCAGATTGAAAGGAATGTCATGCAGGAAATCAGATCAAAATTGACAGTTACGGGAGCCGGACCGGCAGGCATCACTGCAGCGCTTGCAGCTGCGCGCCAGGGAATTGATACCGTGCTGATCTGTGAGCGTCCTGTGCTTGGAGGCAACTCGAGCAGCGAGATACGCGTATGGACCAGAGGGGCAGTCGGAGCAGGCAACCTGTTTGCCGAGGAGATGGGCATCTGGGGTGAGCTGAAGCTTCAGAACCTGTATCGAAATCCGGACGCAAATCCGATCTTCTGGGATGAGGTGCTTCTTGATGCAGCGCTTCATGAGAAGAACCTGAGGCTGTTCCTGAATACGGCTGTCAGCGATGTGTCAATGGCAGGAATGAGAATCGCGTTCCTTGACGGCATTCAGCTCGGCACAGAAAAGAAGCTGAGGTTCATGTCGGATCTCTACATTGACGCAACAGGAGACGGGCTCATTGCCAGCAGAGCGGGCATGCAGTATGAGACAGGTTCCGGGGAGGGAACTCTGGGAAGTTCCATTCTCTACTACACCAGGAAGGAAGATCATCCGGTTGCCTTCATCGCACCAGATTATGCATATCCCATGGCGGAGATCGAGAAGCTGGTTGATCATGGCGGCAGAATCATCAATGAGCGGATGAGCGGATGCGACTGCTGGTGGTTCGAGTACGGCGGGATGAAGGATACCATCGCTGATGAGCAGAGCATCACGATTGAGCTGAAGAGACTGGTGCTGGGCGTCTGGAACTACATCAAGAACAGCGGAAAGTTCAAGGCAGACAACTACACCCTGGAATGGATAGGAAATATCGCAGGCAAGCGCGAGAGCCGCCGCATGCAGACAAGGACCATCCTGAGAGAGAGCGATATTGAATCCGGAAGGCAGTTCCCGGATGGAGGCTTCTATGGAGGATGGTATATCGATTCGCATCCGCCGGGAGGCATAGAGGATACGGATGCGGAAAACTGCATTCAGAAGCCTGTGCATGTCTATCAGATTCCGCTGAGCTGCCTGTATGGAGAGCAGAAGAACCTGATCGTTGCAGGCCGCATGATCGGGACAGACAGCAATGCATTCTATTCCAGCCGGGTAATGAATACCTGCGCGCTCAGCGGACAGGCAGCCGGAACGCTTTCTGCAGTATGCCTGAAGGAGCAGATCTCAGTTCCGCAGATCTCAGGAAAGGCAGAGAGAGTTCAGAACGCTCTGGCCAGAGAGGATGTATTCATCCCCGGCAGAGTCAGCCCGGATCCGGAAGATGAAGCGCTCAGTGCACAAGCATCGGCGAGCAGCGTGGAAAGCAGCGAAATGCTTGCGGCAACGGACAGGATGCCTCTTGGGGATGGCGGATTCGCGGTATTCCCAGGCAGGAAGGGAACGGTCCGCATCTGGTTTGAAAGCAGCGAGCAGAAGACAGTTGTCTGCCATCTGCATGCAGATATGCTTCCGAATCGATATCTGGCCGGCAAGCCCGATGCTTCCTTCGAGTGGAGACTGAAGAAGGGAATTTCGCACCAGGATCTGGAGGTGCCGGAGACAGCATGGGGAAAGTTCGCGGTGCTCACCTTCGAGCCGGCAAGTCAGGCCAGTCTGCAGTGCTGCAGAAAAAGCAGAACAGGATTCCTGTGCGGCACCCGCGAGAAATCAGAGTATCGTGAGCCGCTTATCCAATATCTGAGCGCTGAGGAGCATCAGATCTATGCGCCGGAAAAGGCTGTCGATGGAGCTGATCGCCCGTGGGGAGAGCCGCATGCATGGATTCCTGCCGCGGATGACAGCAGCCCATGGCTGCAGCTGGAATGGAAAGAGGCAGCGGAGATCAAGGAGCTTCGCATCTATCTGGAGCCGGATCTGTCGATGGAGCTGGTCAACAGCCGCGCCCAGCACTGGGCACTGAATCATCACTATACAAGGCGCGAGGGAATGCCTCCGCAGCTGCTCAGGAGATTTACCGTGGCAGCCTATGGAGATGACGGTGCCAGGACAGTGCTTGCCCAGGTCGAGGACAATGCGCGAAGAATGGTCGTGATTCCTGTCAGGCAAGGCAGCCGGATCAGGAAGATGCGGCTTGAGGAAATGGAAACATGGGGAAAGGCAAGCCCGGTCATCTATGAGATCCGAGCTTATGCATCAGGCATCAAGGAATAAGCAAAGCGGAAAAGAGAATAACCGGGGAGGTGACAAGCCACTACGATATTGGCAGATCATTCAGAGCAGCTGACAGATTAGAAATGCAATTGGAATTCACTAGAGCCCGGGAAACAGGGAGAAAGGAAAGCCATTCACATGGCGGGTGAATGGCAAAAGTGCAGATCATGAAGAACAGAAACATTCTAACAATGGCACTGGCAGGAACAATGTGCGCATCCATGCTTGCAGGCTGCGGAGGCAGCTCAGCGGCATCGGCAGCATCGGCAGCTCCAAGCGCCAGCGCGAGCGCAGCACCTGTAGACATCGTGTTTGCAGGATGGTCTGGAGAAGAGGAAGCTACCAAGGACATTTTCCAGAAGATGATGAAGACCTATGAGGACCAGAGCGGCAATACGGTCACCTGGGTCGGCTGGACCTGGAAGGATACTGCTCAGCAGCTTCTGACCAGAGAGCAGGGCGGAGAGCAGCTGGATATTGCGCAGACAGATATTGGCATCTTCAATACAGTCGCGGCAGCAGATGTGCTGGCAGACTGGAATGATATTCTCGGCGAGGACTATCTGAAGAGCACCTTCGAGGAGTCAGCGCTGAAAGTCGGAAATATCGATGGCAAGCAGCTTGGCCTTCCCTGGAGCATGGCAGCGATTACCATGGTCTACAATCCTGAGATGCTGAAGGCAGCAGGATGGGACAAGGCTCCGACAACCATGGATGACTTCGAGAAGTGCCTGGGCGACATCAAGGCAAAGAATCCGGATGTCATTCCGTATGCAGTATCCACGAAGGACGCTACCTGCGCCGGTGACTTCATGCCGTGGCTCTGGACGTTCGGCGGAGCAATCTTCGATGACAATGGCAATGTGACGATCAACAGCGATGCAGCAGTGCAGTGCGTCAAGTGGTACCAGGATATGCTCAGCAAGGGCTATATCGCAATGGATACAGGCCGCGGCGAGGCAAGGCAGCTGTTTGCCCAGGGCAAGGTCGCATTCTATGACGATGCAGTAGTTGCCAAGGGGCAGGCTGTATCCAACGGCGTCAGCCCGGATCAGGTTGTCAATGTCTGCTCGGCAATGGCAAGGCCGGTTCTCAAGGCCGGCGATACGCCGCAATCCACGATGTGGGGCCATATGCTGGTCTCCTTCAAGAACTCCAAGTATCAGCAGCAGGCAGGCGACTTTGCAAAGGTTCTGACCAGTGACGATGTTGCCCTGGATTACTTCACCAACAATGGCATGCCTCCTGTCACCAAGAGCGCTTCCCAGCTTGATGCCATCAAGAACGATGCATACATCACGGGCTTCATCACCGCTACCGCAACTGCACGCATGGATGAGACAGCGCGCATGACCAATGCCAGCGAGGTCAAGTCCATCATTACCGAAGAGCTTCAGGCAGCGCTTCTCGGCCAGAAGACCGCAGAGCAGGCTGTCAAGGACATGGAGTCCAGACTGAAGGCTCTCTGATATCAGAATGATCAGGCCGCAGCCGCTGGAATTCCCTTGCATCTTCAGGGGGACTCCTGCCGGCTGCCGCCATCCTGCTTTATAGGAGGCATGCATGAATAAACTGTTTAAGAAGAAAGAGGACGGACTGACAGACAGCCAGGTTGGATTCCTGCTGATCCTGCCGGGACTGACCGTATTCATTGCCATTATCCTGTATCCGTTCATTGATGCGATTCTCACCAGCTTCACGGATCGCTCCTTGATCTATCCGACGATGCACTGGGTTGGGCTGAAGAACTATGTCAAGGTCCTGAGCGATCCATACTTTGCGAAGACAGTGCTGACAACCATGCTGTTCGTCATCGGAAGCACAGTTCTTCCGTATGTTCTCGGCATGATCTGGGCAATCGTCCTGAATGAGAAGTTCCGCGGCTCTGAATTCCTGAGAGGCGTGACACTCGTGGACTGGATTATACCCGGCACTGCAATCGGCTTCCTGTGGAGCTGGATCTTCAATGGCCAGTACGGCATCCTGAATAACTTCCTGCTGAAGCTGGGTGTTATTCAGGCAGGCATCCCTTGGCTCGGGCAGAACGGGACAGCGCTGCTGTGCGTGATCATCGCGAGAACATGGCAGATGCTTCCGTGGTACATGGCATTTCTTCTCGGCGGCCTGCAGAGCGTTCCGCTTGACCAGGTTGAGGCTGCGCATATTGACGGCGCCGGCAACTGGAGAACATTCTGGCGCGTGGTGCTTCCGAATATGAAGCAGACGGCAATTCTCGTGTTCGTGCTTGGCATCATCGGCAACCTGCAGCATTTCGACCTTCCTTGGACCATGACGCAGGGCGGACCTGCAAGGGCAACGACGACGCTGTCCATTGAGGTATTCACGACCGCCTTCAAGAACTGGGATATGGGCAAGGCCGCGACTGTCGGCACGATCTGGGCAGTGCTTCTGGCCTTCTTCAGCTTCATCTACCTGAAACAGATCAGGGATGCGAAATAGCAGAGGGGAAGTGAACATCAATGTTCCTAAAGACTAAGGGATTCAAGACATTCTTCTGGATCAGCCTGATCCTGATCGGATTCTTCGTATTCTTCCCGCTGCTGTGGATGATCAACACGGCATTGAAGCCGAGCGCGGAGACATTCAGCAGCTACTTCTTCATCGGGCCGCTGACCTTCTCCAATATCTGGCATATCCTGACGGATGCGACGATCATGAACTACCTGAAGAACAGCCTGATCGTCTCATTCGGATCAAGCTTTGCAGCGACTGTCGTCTGCACGTTTGCAGGATACAGCTTCTCCAAGTTCCGCTATCGCGGCAGAAAGTTCTTCATGGGGATGTTCATGATGAGCCAGGCATTCCCTCAGGCAATCCTGCTGCTCGCAATCTATTCCCTGATGAACAGGCTGGGACTGCTGGGCAGCTACTGGGCATTGCTGATCAGCTATGTGGTATTCACGCTCCCGGTCGGCACCTGGACGCTCAAGAGCTACTTTGACCAGATCCCGGATTCACTGATCGAGAGCGCCAAGGTGGATGGCGCAGGGCACTGGCGCATCATGACCAGGATCATGTTCCCGATGGCAGTGCCGGGCGTCATCTCGATTGCTATCTATGGGTTTGTATGGAGCTGGAATGATCTTCTGTATTCCATGACCCTGATCACGGACACGGCAAAGAGAACGCTGGCCTCCGGCCTGGTAATGACCTATCTGGGCGAGGCATCGACAAACTGGGGCTACATGATGGCTGCATCGCTTGTCGCGGCAATTCCTGTCAGCATCATCTTCGTATTCCTGCAGCGGTACTTTATCCAGGGACTTACATCCGGTGCCGTCAAGGGCTGATGGATGAGAAACGAGAAGATTTCAGAGGAGAGATAGAATGGCTACTGTCAGCTTAAGGCATATCAGCAAGATATATCCGGATGCACAGGAACATAAGGGAAAGCAGAATCTCAAGGTGACTGCAGAAGGCGTGCATGCAGTGCAGGACTTTAATCTCGAGATCGCCGATAAGGAATTCATCGTCCTGGTCGGCCCCTCCGGATGCGGGAAGTCAACTACGCTGAGAATGGTTGCCGGCCTGGAGGAAATCACGGGCGGGGAGTTATACATCGATGGCAAGCTGATGAACAAGGCTGCTCCGAAGGATCGCGATATTGCCATGGTTTTCCAGAACTATGCGCTCTATCCGCATATGACGGTCCGGCAGAACATGATGTTTCCGCTTGAGCTGCTGCATCTTACCAAGCAGCAGATGAATGAGAAGGTGGAGCGCGCAGCAGCGACGCTCGGCATCACGGAATATCTGGACCGCAAGCCGAAGGCACTGTCCGGCGGGCAGCGCCAGCGCGTCGCGATCGGCAGAGCGATCGTCCGCGAGCCGAAGGTGCTTCTGATGGATGAGCCGCTTTCCAATCTGGATGCCAAGCTCCGCAATCAGATGCGGGCTGAGATCATCAAGCTCCGCAAGCGGATTGACACGACCTTTATCTACGTGACGCACGATCAGACCGAGGCAATGACCCTGGGCGATCGCATTGTCATCATGAAGGATGGCGTCGTGCAGCAGATCGGCACGCCGCAGGAGGTGTTCGACCATCCGGTCAATCTCTTCGTTGCCGGCTTCATCGGCGTTCCGCAGATGAACTATTACGATGCTGAGCTGCTGCTCTCTCCGGATACCGGGCGCTATTCCGTGAAGGTTGAGAATGCGGTCATCGAGCTGTCTGAGAAGAAGCAGCTTCGACTGAAGGGGCTGAATGTCCAGCCACAGAGGATCATCGCGGGCGTACGCCCGGAGCATATCATGCTGAAGGGTCCCGAGGACAGGATGATTGACGGCACCGTAGATGTCAGCGAGATGATGGGCAGCGCTGTCCATCTTCATATCAATGCCTGCGGCAAGGACGGCGTCATCATCGTGCCGACGCTTGGCCTGCAGGAGAGCTTCCCGATTGGGAGCCCGATCCGTTTTACCTTTGATGGAGATGTCATCCATCTCTTCAATCCCTCTACCGGGCTGAATCTAGAGTATCAGAACTGAGCTCTGCCCCTGCATATGAGGGCATTTGCTGACGCATGCATGGAAGCCTGTCCATCTCGCAATGGCAGGCTTCCTTTTTCTGCGCGTGAGCAGCTGAGTGTGCCGCATTCTTCCTGCATCCTGCCTCCTCCAGCGCTGCCGGGGATGCAATCACCGGGAAAATGGTGGTAGAATCAAGCAGTGCGCCGGGATCAAATGAGGCTTCAGCGAGGCAGCGACCGGCGAAGTAAATGATGACTGCTGATGGAGAGAAATGATGAGAGAGCCAAGACTTGTGATTGCAGATATTGACGGAACGCTGACAGTCGTTCAGAATCCGCTGCCTGAGCTGAGCGTCAGGGCGATGAAGGAGCTTCACGCAAGAGGCGTGCAGCTGGGCATTGCCAGCGGCCGGCAGGTGGATACGCAGATGAAGTCCTATCCGGCAAGGTGGGGGCTGGACTTCCCATTTGACGTGCTGATCGGCATGAATGGCGGCCAGCTGTATATCGAGAAGACAGAAACCATGCATGAATACTACAAGCTCAGCTCCGCGACGCTGAAGGAGATCATTGACATGATGGCGCCGCTGAACCTCAATCCGTTTCTGTATGAAGGCGAGGGCATGCTGTGCCAGAGGGTGGACGAGGGCGTGAAGGCCAGCATTCTCCGCAATGGGATCGCAGCCAGGGAGGCCGGGGATATCTCGGAGCTCTATGCACACGACAATGCCAAGATCCTGTTCCGCGTGGACGAGAAGCGCATGCCTGAGGTATTTGCCTATGCCAAGGCGCATCCCAGCCCGAACTATCGGGCCTTCCTGACGCAGACGACCATGCTTGAATTCGAGGATCCCCGCGTCAATAAGGGAATGGGCCTGCTGGAATACTGCAGGATTTCCGGCATCTCGCCGGAAGATGTCTGGGCCTTCGGAGACATGGAGAATGATAATGAGCTGCTGAGAGATGCCGGATGGGGCGTATGTCTCTCGAATGGCTCGGAAGAGACCAGGAGAATCGCGGATGCTGTCACGGAATATCCGGTGACGGAAGACGGATTCGGGCACTACATGATGGATCACTTACTGAATCATCAGTCATGAAATCGGTGATTTCCTGCCGTATTGAATGCATGGCTTGCTATTGAGAATCATGATCATGTGACAGCAGCGCAATACAGTGATTGACATGCGTGCGGATGCGGTCTAATTTGTAGTTGGAAAGGCTTGGAGCAAGCCGGAGCTTCCGGCCGCTTCTTGGGTCATTGAAAGATAATCCGGATTCTGCCTGCTCCTCCAGAAATTTTCACTGCTGATATGAGATATGCCTTAATGCGCAATTCATCGAGATCCGCTTTCCTGAAGAAGAGAGATACAGCCAGCCGGCTCCTGCGGAATCTGGCTGTTTTCATCCTGGCTCTGCTGGTGGCATTCATGACTCCCGGAACAGCGCTTGCGGAAGAGACAGCTTCAGCATCGCCCCGCCATATTCTGTATATCAGTTCCTATTCCTATTCCTGGGGGACGGTTCCGCTGCAGATCAGGGGCATCAACCAGGCCTTCGCCGGACAGGACTACGTGATTAACTATGAGTTCATGGATACCAAGAACACGGTCTATTCCGATGGCTACCGGGAATTCTATGAGCTGCTGAAGTATAAGCTGAAGACGCGCTATCAGTATGACGGCATCATCGTCGGCGATGACGCGGCGCTGAATTTCGCGATGCAGTACCGGAATGACCTCTTTGCCGGGATTCCAATTGCCTTTCTGGCGGTTGACAATATCAGCAATGGCGAGAAGGCTGCTGAAGACCCTGAGATAACCGGCATTGTCGAGCAAGTGGATTATCCGAAGAATGTGGAGATTGCGCACCGGCTGCTGCCGGAGGCGGATCATATCACCTTCATTCTCGACAGCACGGAGAACGGCATCGGGATCAGAAAGCAGCTGGAAGCATCGAAGGATGCGTTCAGTGCCTATCAGATCACGTATCTCAACACCTCGGAATACACCCGCGATGAGCTGTGCCGGAAGCTTTCCTCCTTTACAGACAGGGATATCGTGTTCTTCATCTCCATGGGGCAGCAGAAGAACGGCATTATCCTGACAGAGAACGAGCGGTATCAGATGATCCGCCAGTACGCGAGCGTGCCGATGTTCCGCCTCAGCCCGGCCGGAATCGGCGATGGGGCTGTCGGCGGCTATGTGGTCGATTTTGAGCAGAGCGGCCTGATTGCCGGCTCCATGCTCAGGCAGATGCTGGAGCATCCTGAGGCTGAGAAGCCGGCAATGCGCTATGATACGCCCGGCATGTACTATTTCGACTATGCGGTCATGAGTCAGTACGGACTGCGCGTGTCGCTTCTGCCGGAAGATACCACCATTATCAATCAGCCGGAGAGCTTCTGGAGAACCTATTCCAATCAGATCATCATCGGGCTTCTTCTGGCGCTGCTGGCAGCGTCCGTGTTCTTCCTGCTTGCCATCCGGAAGTCAAAGCATCAGCTGGAGATCAACAACCGCGAGCTCGCGGCTGCCAGCAATGCCAAGACAGACTTCCTGTCCAATATGAGCCATGATCTCAGGACGCCGCTGAACGGGATCCTCGGCTTTGCGGCGATCGGCCTCGAGAAGCAGAGCGCAGAGGAGAAGCAGCAGTGCCTGCAGAAGATCCGGATGTCAGGCGATCTGCTGCTTGGCCTGGTCAATGATACGCTGGAGCTCTCCCGCATCGAGAGCGGCAAGATGAAGCTGGAGCTCGAGATATTTGACTGCAGCGATATCATCCTGCCGATCCTGATCTCCGTGCAGCAGCTGGCAGATGCCAAGGGCGTGCGCTTCATCGCGGATACAGATTCCTTCCCGAGGGGAAGCATCCGGAGCGATCGCCTGAAGCTGCAGAAGATCGTGCTGAATCTATTGTCCAATGCCATCAAGTTCACGCCGGCAGGCGGAACGGTGACTTACGATATCAAGGCTATTGAGCCGCCGGCCGGCGGAATGACGCGCCGGATCATTGTTGAGGATACCGGCATCGGCATGTCCCCGGAATTCCTGAAGCATCTCTATGAGCCGTTCCTGCAGGAGCGGCGCCCGGAGACGGCAGGCATTCAGGGCACCGGGCTCGGGCTTGCGATCGTCAAGCGCATGGTGGATCTCATGAAGGGAACCATTGCCGTGCAGAGCGAGATCGGCAGGGGCACGCGATTCACTGTCGAGCTGCCGCTGGAATGCGTGCAGGAAGCTCCCCGGAAGAAGCCTGCAGCTGCGCATGGGGATGTCTCCTGCCTCAAGGGCAGGCATGTCCTGCTGTGCGAGGACAATGCCATGAATGCCGAGATTGCGGAGCTGATGCTGCAGGAGATGGGCATCACGGAAGACTGGGCGAAGGATGGCCGGGAAGGAACTGAGAGATTTGCATCTGCAGCGATCGGAACTTACGATGCGATCCTGATGGATATCCGGATGCCGGTCATGAACGGCATCGAGGCTGTCCGGGCGATCCGGGCCATGAAGCGGCCGGATGCCGCATCAGTGCCGATCATTGCCATGTCAGCGGATGCCTTCGAGGAAAGCGTCAGGGCAGCGCAGGATGCACGCATGGATGACTACCTGACCAAGCCGATCGATCCGGAGAAGCTGAGATGCTCGCTGGCAGATCATATCGGAAAATAGAGCGATTCACCCGGCCGGAAGCCGGGTGTTTTTTCGCCTGAGAAGAACTGCTCAGAAAGGATGCCGAAAGCGGCAGGCAAAATGAGAAAAAGTTACGTTTGCGCCGGCATCGCTTACGCTGCGGAAATGCATACTGCTATGATGCAGAAATAGGAGCGGCAGACATGGCAGAGATCAAGGCAATTATCATGGATATCGACGGCACGCTGGTAGATGGAAAGACGCAGCAGATTCCTCCGGAGACAAGAAAGGCCCTGCTCAGCGTGCAGGCCGGCGGCGTCAGGCTGGTCCTGGCAAGCGGAAGGCCGATCAACGGCATGATGCGGCTTGCCCGGGAGCTGAGGATGGATCAGAATCACGGCCTCTGCGTCGCCTATAACGGTGCCAAGGTATTTGATGTGCAGACGATGGAGGTGCTGTTCGATCAGGCCATGACCGTGCAGACCGGCCAGGCGATCCTGCACCATCTGAAGCAGTTTGAGGTACGGCCGTTTATCGTGAAGGGCGATTATGCCTATGTGACGGACGTGTATGACTGCATGATCACGGCAAGGGGAACATCATTCAATATCTACAATCATGAGGCGCATGACAATGGATTCAAGCTCTGCGAAGTCGATGATCTTGAGGCATTCGCAGACTATCCGCTCAGCAAGATCCTGGTCATCGGCGAGGCAGACTATCTGGCAGCGCATTACCAGGAGCTCTATGAGCCATTCAGGGAGACGACGAATGCCATGTTCACGGCACCGTTCTACTATGAGTTCACGGACCGCGGCATCGACAAGGTGAAGGCCCTGCGCGCGACGCTCTGCAGCCAGGGGATTGCGCCGGAGGAGCTGATGGCCTTCGGGGATGCGGAGAATGATATCTCGATGATCCAGTTTGCCGGCATCGGCGTTGCCATGGGCAACGGCACGGAGCCGACCAAGGCAGCTGCGGATGAGGTGACGGCAGCCAATACCGATGAGGGAATCGCAAAGTCACTGGCTCTGCATTTCCCGCAGCTGGCAGGCGGATCCGGCTGCTGAAATTCCAGTTTCTGCAACATCCGCATTGCCGGAAGGAATCAGGTATAGAATCAGATCGGAAGCATTTCAAGCAGGATCAGACACTGTCTGAAAGAGGAGGATCGCAATGGATTACAAGACATTGAAGCCGTTTCCAAGGGATTTCCTGTGGGGCGCAAGCTCCTCGGCGTATCAGTGCGAGGGTGCATGGGATGAGGATGGCAAGGGCATGTCCGTGCAGGATGCCGCACCGGTCGTTCCGGGCACCAGCGACTGGAAGGTGACCAGCGATCACTATCATCATTTCAGGGAGGATATTGCCCTGATGGCAGAGATGGGATTCAGGGAATACCGCTTCTCCATCGCCTGGCCGAGAATCATTCCGGACGGCGACGGCGAGATCAACCCGAAGGGCGTGCAGCATTATCATGAGGTCATTGATGAGTGCCTGAAATATCATATCGAGCCGGTCGTCACGCTGTATCACTTCGACCTGCCGATGGCGCTTCAGAAGAAGTACGGCGGCTGGACCAGCAGGCAGTGCATCGAGGACTTTGTCCGCTATTGCGAGGTGTGCTTCAGGGAATACGGAGACAAGGTTCATTACTTCCTGACCATCAATGAGCAGAACATGATGACCATGTTCAACATGGGTGGATACAGGACGGACAAAGAGCGCTATCAGGCAAACCATCATATGCTGGTTGCCCAGGCAAGAGCCATGGTCAGCTGCCATCGGATGTGCGGGGCAAAGATCGGCCCGGCGCCGAATATCACCTGCGTCTATCCGCTGACAAGCTCCCCTGAGGATACGCTGGCCGCGATGGACTATGACCAGCTGAGAAACCGCCTGTATCTCGATACGGCCGCATTCGGAGAATACCCGGAAGCGCTTGCCCAGTACATGAAGGAGCATGGCTGCTTCCCGGAATATGCCGAGGGTGATGAGGAGGCGCTGAAGGGCGCGCATCCTGACTTCCTTGCCTTCAACTACTACGGCGGCAGCACCGTGAAGTACATCTCGGAAAAGGACGGCACAGCACTCAAGCAGAGTCTTGCCGGGCTGAAGATGACCAAGGATAACATGGCGCAGTTCATGACCGGCATGATGACCGAGCCGGGCATCGCGCAGGGTGCCTCCAATCCGCTGCAGGTGCAGACGAAGTACGGCATGGGCATTGACCCAGTCGGCCTGAGAGTCACGCTGCGGCAGATGTGGGAGCGGTATCGGCTGCCGCTGCTGATCACGGAGAACGGCTGCGGCGTGCCGGATGAGCTTACCGCAGACGGAAAGATCCATGATGACTACCGCATCGACTACCTGCGCCGGCATATCCATGCCTGCCAGGAGGCGATCACGGATGGCGTGAACCTGATCGGCTACTCGCCATGGTCTGCGTTTGATCTCGTCTCGACGCATCAGGGTATCACGAAGCGCTACGGCCTGATCTATGTCAACCGCGATGAGCATGACCTGAAGGATCTGGGCAGGATCCGCAAGGATTCCTTCTACTGGTATCAGAAGGTCATCGCGTCAAACGGAGAGAATCTCGGCTGAGCAGCACGCTGCCGGCATATGAGCCTGCTGTCCTTCTGCTGAATCAGGCAGGGCGGCAGGCTTTTGCGTGCGCATGAAGCAAGGCAGCCATGGCATGCGGATCCGGCAATCATGCATGCGGAAATCCCGTAAAATGAAATGTACCGGAGCCCCAAAAGGAACTAGAATCTAGATGAATGACAGGAGGAAATTGCCATGGCATTATCAAGTGACTTTCTATGGGGCGGCGCAACCGCTGCCAATCAGTATGAAGGCGGCGTCTTCGAGGGCGGCGCCGGCTTATCGACTGCAGACGTGATGACGAATGGATCCCATTCCGTGCGCAGGCAGGTAACCTGGATGAAGCCGGACGGCACATCAGGCTCAACGCCGCTGTGCTTCGGATCCGCGGAGAGGCATCTGCCGGAAGGCGCAGTGCCCTGCATCATCCGGAATGAGAAATACTATTATCCCTCTCATATCGCCTCTGATTTCTACCATCATTACAAGGATGATATCCGGCTCTGCGCGGAGGAGGGATTCAGGTGCTTCCGCCTGTCCATCAAGTGGTCGCGCCTGTTCCCGAACGGGGATGATGAGAAGCCCAACGAGGCCGGCCTGCAGTTCTATGATGACGTATTCGATGAGTGCCGGAAGCATGGCATTGAGCCGCTGGTCACGCTTGCGCATTATGAGACGCCGCTTTCGCTGGCAACCCGCTTCAACGGTTGGAATGACCGTCATCTCGTGGATGCGTATGTGCGCTATGCAAGGACCTGCTTCAGGAGATATCAGGGCAAGGTGAAGTACTACCTGACCTTCAACGAGATCAACCTGATCGAGTCAGCGCCCTATGTGGAGGCAGGGCTGATCCATGCGGATCCGCAGAATATTGCCAATGCGTCCTTCCACCAGTTCCTGGCCTCAGCCCTGACCGTGAAGGCAGCCCATGAGATGGATCCGGAGCTGAAGATCGGGATGATGCTGGCGTTCGGCCCGGTCTATGGCTATACAAGCGATCCGGCTGATCAGCTGCTGGCGAGGAAGGCCGAGGACAATACGCTGTTCTACTCGGATGTGCAGATGCTCGGCAGGTATTCCAGATACCGGCTGGCAGAGTATGAGAGGGCGGGCATCAGGATTCCTGCCCGCACCGGCGACTTCAGTCTGCTGGAGAAGTATCCCTGTGACTTCCTGAGCTTCAGCTGCTATGGCTCGCATGTCGTGACCACGCACATGGAGGATCTCAGCAGCGGCGGAGGGAATGGCGCCATGAGCAGGACAGTTGCCAATCCATACCTCAGCGCCAATGCATGGGGCTGGGCAACGGATCCGCAGGCGCTGCGGATCGCGTTCAATACGCTGTATAACCGCTATCGCTGCAGCCTCTGGTGCGTGGAGAACGGCATCGGCTGGAATGATGTCCGCGGGGAGGACGGAACCGTGCATGACTCCTACCGCATTGACTACATGCGTGCAAATATCCAGTCGCTGAAGGATGCGGCCGAGATTGACGGCATCCCGATCATGGGCTACCTCTACTGGGGATGCGTGGACATGGTATCCAATGGCGAGGGCGAGATGGCCAAGCGCTATGGACAGATCTATGTCGACGCAGATAATTACGGGCAGGGATCCATGGCGAGAAGCACGAAGGACTCCTATGAATGGTACCGGAAGTGCATCCGGTCCAATGGCGAGGATCTGAGCTAGCAATTCAGGATTATAAGAGAAGACATGCAGTCAGCCGGGCGATACCTGCCCGGCTGACTTTTGCGATGGATTGAATTACTTCGCTGCCGGCGCGATTCCGGTTACGGTAAGCGTGCTGCCCTGAACGCAGAAGTGAATCTCGAGATCGGCAAAGACGAAGCCGTAGATTCGCTCCGGATCTCTCTGATAGGGTGACCGCGGATCATTCTCGAGCACGCCGTACAGGGGCAGCTGCTTCTCCTGCGGCACTGCGCGCAGCAGGTTATCCGGAATGATGCAGTGAAGCTTCGGGCGGCTGACGCTGTCCGTGAATCCGCCTGCTGCCTCCGGATGGCTGTCTGTATAGGCAAGATACGGCTTGATATCAAGGATCGGCGTGCCGTCAACAAGATCAGCGCCGCTGACATGCAGAACCGGGCCCAGATCCCTTGTGTATTCGACGGCATCAAGCTTCAGGGATGACAGGCCGATGTGGTTGGGGCGGAAGGGGGAGCGGGTCGCGAAGACGCCCATGCGGACATCTCCGCCCAGCCGGGGCGGCCGGACTGTCGCCGACCAGCGGCCCTCGGGGACCTTCGAGAACTGCCAGATCGCCCAGATATACGAATAGCCTTCAAGGCCCCTGACAGCATTCGGATCCCGCCAGGCAGGCTCAAATACGATAGATGCCTTCAGCGCGCTGACAAGGCCGCTCTGGCGGGGCACGCCGAACTTTGAATCGAAATCAGTATGGATGCAGGCGATAGGCTCCATCTGCACGGAGGAATCATTCATGTTTCACCAAGAACATGACTGATGCCCTGCCATGTCCATTGCCTATTCTATCGGATTCCGCCGGAAATTGCCTGTGCGAAAACTCGGATTCGGCAGCTGATTCCTGGCGGCAGGCAAGAGCTGCAGCCAGGTGATGGAATGAAGATCCATTCACATGAATGACGGAAAAAGCGAAATTCATGCCTGCATTCAGAATGCTGTGTACGATGCATCCTGAAATGTGAGAAAATATCCAGTATATTCAGAGAGCAGCGCCGTCTCACAGCCCTGCTCATGAAAGAGATGCACGGAGAAAAGCAAGATGCCGAATAACACAAGCACGAAAACGGAAGAGGATGCTTTCACCCGGAAAGATGCGGACAGCGGAAACAGGGCAGAGCTGAATCTGAGAAAGAAGCTGAGCTACATGATCAGGGTCTTCGCAAAGGACTACTTTGCTGTCCTGGTCGCGGACTTTGCGAGGGACAGAGTGGAGATCTCGAGCATATCAGAGCCGGTGGTGCCGCTGCTGTCGCAGACGCTGCAGCGCAATGGAACCTATCAGGGCTTCCTGGAGTTCTACAGCCGGCAGTATATCTGCCTGCAGGACCGTGATGCATTTCTTGCGGCGCTGGCGCCGGCAGAGGTGAGGCGCTGCCTCTCGGCAAGCGGAACCTTTACAATATCTGCGCATCACATGTATCAGGAGCGCGACTGCCCGAGCGAGATTACCTTCATCGATGTCAGCGATGCCCGGGATGGCAGCGAGTGCATCATCGCGGCGAGGTTCCTGGAGGATATTGTCCGCCAGCAGTATGCGCTGAAGAAGCAGGATGACATGGTGAAGACGCTCGTGCAGGACTACAATGCGATCTATCACATTGATCTCGACACGGATACCTTCATGATTCTGCAGGCGCATAATGTCGTCAATGAGGATCTCTATGACTATGCCTACCGCAGCATGCCGTTTCAGGCTGCCATGCGCAAGTTCGTGAACGAGATGGTGCGGGAGGAGGATCGCGAGATCATGCTGAAGCTGTCTTCCTGCGAGTACATGAAGGAGCGCCTGCAGCGGGAAGAGGGCTATTCCTACCGCTATCAGGTCACGCCGAGAAGAGGCATGCAGTATTTCGAGATGCGCATTGTCCGGGCAAGAACGGATGAGAAGGGCCACTTCGCGATCATGACCGCGCGCAATGTCGATGAGACTGCAAGAGAGGAGCTGCGCTCGCAGCGCGAGATCGAGAAGGCCAACCGGGAGCTTGCGCAGGCCCTGGAGACGGCAGAGAATGCCAGCAGATCCAAGTCTGAATTCCTTTCCAGGATGAGCCATGACATCCGCACGCCGATGAATGCGATCATCGGGCTGACAGCGATCGCAGGCGCGAATCTCGGCAATCAGGAGAAGCTTGAGGACTGCCTGAAGAAGATCAGCGACTCGAGCCACTACCTGCTCGGCGTCATCAACGATATCCTGGATATGTCAAAGATCGAATCCGGAAACATGGAGATCCGCGAGGCATCATTCTCGCTGCAGGATATGATCCGGGATGTTCTTGACATGGTTGGCCCGCAGATGCAGGCAAGAGGGCAGAGCCTGGCAGTCCATGCGGAAGGCCTTCGCCATGAGCAGGTGATCGGGGACCGCGGGCATCTGGAGCAGGCGTTCGTCAACATTCTTGACAATGCCGTGAAGTATACGCCGGAAGGCGGGCATATTGAGTTCTCTGCAGAGGAGAGAGAGACATCCGGAGACAGGGTGAGCACCTTCATCTTCACCTTCCGGGATAACGGCATCGGCATGTCTGCGGAGTTTCTGAAGCATGTGTTCGAGCCGTTCGAGCGGGAAGAGGATCTGCGTGTCTCCAAGGTCCAGGGGACCGGCCTCGGCATGGCGATCACGCAGCATATCATCCATGCGATGGGCGGTACCGTCACGGCCGAGAGCGAGCGCGGCAGAGGCTCCTGCTTCACGGTCGTGCTGCCGCTGAAGCTGCCGGAGACAGCAGGAGCAGGCCTGAAGCCAGGAGCCGCGGAAGCGCGCAGGGGCAGCGACCTGCATGCGCTGCAGCAGGAATGCTTCCGGGGAAAGCGGATCCTGCTGGCAGAGGATAATGAGATCAACCGCGATATCATGACAGAGATTATCTGCACCACGCAGGCGGATGTCGAGACGGCGCCGGACGGCGCTGCCGCCGTGAAGATGTTCAGCGATCATCCGGAGGAATACTATGATCTCATCTTCATGGATATCCAGATGCCGAGGATGAACGGATACGAGGCAGCCCGGGCAATCCGCGCGCTGAAGCGGACGGATGCCGCTTCCGTGCCGATCGTCGCCATGACTGCCAACACATTCGATGATGATATTCATGAGGCGATGCAGGCAGGGATGAATGCCCATCTCGCCAAGCCGGTCAGCCTGGATCGGCTGGATGAGATCCTGAGAAAATGGCTGCTCCGTCCGGAACCGCAAAAATAAATGAGATTCTTCTTGCAGTAGCAGTGCAATGTCATTAGGATGAGATATTGGATTGCAGTACCAAGGTACTCAGCATGATTGCCGGCATATCCCGGCAGCTGCTGCGAGCATGGAGGATAAGCAGATGTCTCAGCCCCAGACAGATCCTGAACCGCAGCATCACCAGACAATTGGCCTTCGCAAGACGCTGCTGTTCACGGTCTGCAGCATTGTCGTGCTGGATTCCTTCATCTCTCCCGCCAAGCTCGGCGTTCCTGCCATCACTGTGCGCCTGATCGCAGTGGTTCTCTTCTTCATACCGTATGGCCTGATCTCGGCGGAGCTCGGCAGCACCTTCCCGGCTTCCGGCGGCATCGCCAACTGGGTGGAGCGAGCCTTCGGGGAATTCCCCTGTGTCCTGGTCGGCTGGATGTACTGGCTGAATGAGGTCTTCTGGATGCCGGCAGTATTCATCGCCTTCTCGGACTGGATCAAGGTTGCCATGTTTCCCTCCATGCCGAACTGGGTCATGGCCTCCATCGCTGTCGGCATGTGCTGGCTCATTGTCTGGGTTGGCATCAGGGGCATTGAGCTCTCTGTCTCCATCTCCGCGATCATCGGATTCATCAAGGCGGCGCTGCTGCTCCTGATGGGAATCCTTGGCGCGGTATACGGCATGAAGTACGGCTTTGCGAATGACTTCCGCGGCTCGTGGATCCCGAAGTGGGACGATACGATCAAGTACACAGCCGCGATCATCTATAACCTGATGGGCTTTGAGCTCATTAACTCGGTCGGCGACCGGATCGAGAATCCGCAGCGGACAATCCCGAAGATGACGCTGATCGCCGGCCTTGGCATCACGGTGCTCTACGTCGCCGGCACTTTCGGCATCCTGGCCGCGATCCCGGCCAATTCCGTCGATACCGTCGAGGGTTTCGTCTATGCCCTGAAGGAGCTCTGCCGCGTGTTCGGCAGCCTGAGCGATCCGATCTTCTATCTGCTGATCATCCTGGCGATCCTGACCCTGGTCGTGGATATCATTACCTGGAATCTCGGCTCCAATGAGACCTTCATGAGCTCCGAGCTCGGCAAGCGCTCGCCCTGGCTGGCACACCGCCATGAGAAGAACGATACTGCCGATCATCTGTACTTCCTGATGGGCATTATCTCAACGGGCCTGATCCTGCTGAATTATCTGTTTACCGGCGATGCCAACACGATCTTCTGGACCATGTTCTCGTTCTCCTCGCTGGTCTTCATGCTCAACTACATGTTCATGTTCCCGGCCGCGCTCAAGCTTCGCTTCAGCGATCCGACGCCTCGTGTCTACAAGGTGCCTGGCGGCCTTCCCGGAATGATTCTCTGCGTATCGCTGTGCACTGCCGGCACCCTGCTGGCCGTCATCTTCTTCGTGGACTGGGACATTCACAGCTATGCCTTCTGGATGGAGATGATCGGGACTGCCATCACGGTTGGCTCCGGCTGGGTTCTCTATCGGCGCGGCAGGCGCCGGGAGCAGCAGGCGCTTCAGGCAGGCCGTGCGCTGTCAAGGGAATACTAGAGCCGGCATCCTTCATTGCGCATTCTTCAGGGATCTCTGCAGCTGCGGCAGAGATCCTTTTTCGAGGAGCTGAGCTGCTGCCTGCCATCGCATAGGAAAAGCCGGATCAGATGCTGATCCGGCTGCTGAAGCATGTACATGAAGCTGATTCGGAAACGCTTCTGGCAGGGTCTCCGCCGGCCACTCCGCAGGCCTCGATGCTTGCCAGGAGCGCTGACCGTCGCCTTTCCGGCCGGGCCTGCAGGAGCTGCCTCTCATCATTCGGGATTCTCAACGGCATCCCGGCAGCGCCTGATCAGAGCGGAATCGGATAGGTGTTGCCCGCTTCATCATAGATTTCCTGAATGGCAACCTGGCGGAACATATATCTTGACTTCAGGATCTCGACAGCCTCATCGGACGAATCCGCTTCCACGAACTCAGTTCTCGGAGAGTCATCAATCTCGCAGCTGATGGTAAATTCCATAGGATCATATCCTCCTGTCTGGCTGCTTTCATGCTAGCGCGGCAGCGTCAACAGATGTCCAGCAGGAGCCTTATTCCTCTTCCTTCAGCGGCCCGCGGCACTTTCTCTTCTCCTCAAAGGTCTTCTTCTCCTTGCGGAAGGGACCGCCGCGGTGAAACATCACGGTGATGCCGGGCGTAGGAACCTTGGCGGCAGTGCCGGGCTTCTTCTTTTTCTTCTCTTTCCTCATGATCGCATCCTCTGCCTTCATTGTATCGCACCGCTGTGCATCCGGGAATCCCTGCGGCTCTCCTGAAGGTATATGATGGAGCCATGAGGAAGATCGAGTCATGCTGAAGGAAATCAGGATTCCCTATGAGGATTATGAGATCCCGCTGACGATTGTCATGCCTGACGATTCTGAGGGGCCGTATCCCTGCGTGCTCATGCTGCACGGATTCCTGTCCGGCCGGAACCGGGACGGGCGACTGCTGGCCAGGATCGGAGATGTGCTGCAGCAGAGCGGCATTGCCAGCGCCCGCATGGACTTCTGCAGCTGCGGGGACAGCACCGGCCCGCGCCTGAAGTACGGCATGCGGCAGATGCGCGGCGAGATTTCCTGCATCCTCCAGAAGCTGCGCGAGGATCCCTGCTTTCAGCGTGACCGGATCGGCATTCTCGGGCACAGCCTCGGCGGCCGGGCGGCACTTTCCTGCTGCGATCTTCAGCCTGCGTTCCTGATCTCGCTGAACGGCGCTCTCGGCAGCCGGAAGAAGCTTGCCCTGCAGCTGGCAGACCGCAGCGGATGCCTGAAGAGCGGGCGCACAACGGTGCATACCAGCGATGGCCGCGAGGAGCTTCTGTATCCGGTCTTCTTTCAGGATCTGGAGCAGAGCCCCGAGCCGTCTGCAGATGCGTTCCATGGTCCGCTGCTGATCTGCTTCGGCGGGCAGGATCCGACCGTTGATCCTGAGGTATCGCGGAAGTTCCATGCGCGCTGCCGCTGCCACGGAAAGCAGCTGCTGTGCATTGACGGCGCGAATCATACCTTCCAGGCAAAGACCGGGGATGGGTCGATGGTGAAGGAAGCAGCGGAAGAGATCTGCAGATGGCTGCAGTCGATATACATGCACGAATGACGGAGGAGCCAATGGATATCCGAATCAGGGAGTACCGGGCATCGGATCATGACGCGCTGGCAGCGCTCTATGCCGAAATCCTCCAGGAGGAATTCACCTGGCGCCCGCAGCGGGGGATCACTGCGCATGATTTTGACTCTGCTGTTCAGGGTGAGCGGATCCTGGTTGCGGAAGCGGATGGCAGGATTGCCGGCTTTCTCTCCGCATGGGAGCCGGATGCCTTTATCCACAGCCTGTATGTGGATAAAGGATGCCGCCGCGCCGGGATCGGCAGAGCGCTTCTGCTGAAGGCTGAATCAGAGCTGGGGCTGCCGCTCACGCTCAAGTGCGAAGCCGGCAACGAGGCCGCAATGAGATTCTATGAAGCTGCCGGCTGGAAGGCGGAGCAGGAGGGCATCAGCGAGGAAGGACCTTATTATCTGATGTCTCTCAGCAGATGATGAGAAGATGAGAATGCACAGAAAAGGGGTCGGCGCGATGCCGGCCCCTGTCTTCAATGGATGGATTCAATGAATCAGAACAGTCCCTGCGCGAGCATTGCGGCAGCGACCTTCTCGAAGCCGGCGATGTTGGCACCGGCAATCAGGTCATAGCCAAGTCCATACTTCTCAGCAGCGGCTGCCGAGCTGTCATGGATGGACTTCATGATTGCATGAAGCTTTTCATCGACTTCCTCTGCAGTCCAGCCGTAGCGGGCGGAGTTCTGGGACATCTCAAGCGCGGAGACCGCAACGCCGCCGGCATTGACTGCCTTGGACGGAGCGACGATCATGCCGGCCTGCTTCAGCAGGGCAATGGCCTCGTTGGAGGTAGGCATGTTTGCAACTTCGAGATAGTACTTCGCGCCGCTTTCAGCGATGAGCTTTGCCTCCTCGACGCCGACCTCGTTCTGGGTCGCGCAGGGCATGTAGACATCGCCCTTGACAGCCCATGGCTTCTCGCCTTCATGGAACGGCAGGTTGAAGCGGTCTGCATACATCTTCGCATTGGCATTCCTGGCTGCACGCATGGTCAGCAGATAGTCAATCTTCTCATCCGTGACGATGCCATCCGGATCATAGACATAGCCGTTGTGGCCGGACAGGGTAACTGCCTTGCCGCCGAGCTCAGCGATCTTCTTGGCCGCGCCCCAGGTCACGTTTCCATAGCCGGAGAGGACGAAGGTCTTTCCCTGGATGGAGTCATTCTCATGCTTGAATACTTCCTGCGCATAGTACAGCGCGCCGTAGCCGGTCGCTTCCGGGCGCAGCAGCGATCCGCCGAAGGACATTCCCTTGCCGGTGAGGACGCCGTTCTCATAGGCATCGCGGATCCGGCGGTACTGGCCGAACAGATAGCCGATCTCTCTGCCGCCGACACCGATATCTCCGGCCGGAACATCCGTATCCGGGCCGATATGACGGTAGAGCTCTGTCATGAAGGCCTGGCAGAAGCGCATGACCTCCGCATCTGACTTCCCGTGAGGATCGAAATCGGAGCCGCCCTTGCCGCCGCCGATCGGCAGCGTGGTCAGGCTGTTCTTGAGCACCTGCTCAAAGCCGAGGAACTTCAGGATGGAGAGATTCACAGAAGGATGGAAGCGGAGGCCGCCCTTGTAGGGACCGATCGCTCCGTTGAACTGCACGCGGTAGCCGGTGTTCACATGGGGCTTGCCGGCATCATCCGTCCAGACGACGCGGAATTCAATGACGCGCTCCGGCTCCACCAGCCGCTCGAGGATTGCATTTGCCTCATACTCAGGATGTGAATCGACAACCGGGGCAAGGGAAGTGAGCACTTCTTCTGCGGTCTGCAGAAACTCCGGCTCGCCGGCATGCTTGATCTTGGTCTGTTCCAGTACACGTTCCGTATAGCTGTTCATAAGATTGTCTCCTTTATGGTGATCATTTTATTACAGCATCGTTTTCCCGGCGCATCATCTTCTGCCGGAAGTAACAATTTTATTAAGATTTTCTGAAAGAAATTCACTTACTTTTCAATGATCTCCATGCCAATGGCGCGCTGGACTTTCTCAAGCTTTGCCGAGGCAAGCACATTCGCGCGGGCAGCGCCTTCCTGCAGCGTCTTCTCGATCAGGCCGGAAGTGATGATCTCCTGATAGCGGCTCTGGATATTCTCCAGCTTGCCGCAGACTGCGTCTGCAACGGCTCTCTTGAAGTCGCCGTAACCCCTGCCGGCGAATTCCTGCTCGATGTCTGCCATCGGGCGGTCATTGGACAGGGAGGACAGGATCTGCATGAGGTTGCTGATGCCCGGCTGTCCCTCGGGGTCGAAGTGCACATGGTTGAGGCTGTCCGTGACAGCGCTCATGACCTTCTTGCGGGCGGAAGGGATCGGATCCAGCAGATAGATGCAGCCCTTGTTGGTCTCATCGGACTTGGACATCTTCCTGGTTGGATCGGACAGCGACATGATGCGGGCGCCGACCTTGGCAATCAGCGGCTCCGGCACCTTGAAGAGCTCGCCATAGCGGTGGTTCATGCGCAGCGCGACATCGCGGGTCAGCTCAACATGCTGCTTCTGGTCCTCTCCGACCGGCACATAGTCCGGATCATAGAGCAGGATATCCGCAGCCATCAGGGCTGGATAGGTATAGAGTCCGCCGGAGAGGTTCTTCTCGCCCTTGGCTGACTTGTCCTTGAACTGGGTCATGCGGTTGAGCTCTCCCATGTAGGTATTGCAGCACATGATGTAGCCGAGCTGCGCATGCGCCGGCACATCGGTCTGCAGGAAGATCGTCGCCCTGGCCGGATCCAGCCCGCAGGCAAGATACAGCGCAACGCAGTCCGTCAGGTTCTTCTGCAGGTCCTTCGGGTCCTGCGGAACCGTGATGCAGTGCAGGTTCGCGATGAACGCGAACATGTCATACTCATCCTGATAATCCACGAAATGGGAAAGGGCACCGATGTAGTTGCCCAGGTGAAGCTGCCCGGTCGGCTTGATGCCGCTCAGCATGCGTTTCTTCATAGCAGATATCCTCCATGTCTTTCGGTAAAGAAAAGCGTCTCTTCGTACGAAGGGACGCATGAGATCATTGCGCGGTGCCACCCAGCTTATCCATGAGATTCATGGATCACTTGAAGGGATAACGGGCCGCCCGCCTGCGCAGGATGCACAGGATGCTCCCAGGCTCCATTGAGCAGCCTCTCCGGCATATGGCTTCCACCGCTTCGCCATTTCTCTCTGTCCGGCATTCTGACGCTGTTCTGCACCTGATCAATGCGAGTTCATTAAAGCACAATCGGGATCGGGAATCAATCACTGCGAGCTTTTCTCAGCTGTTCTGCAGCGCCTTGGCAGCAGTCTCCGGCTTCAGGAACGGATCCAGCTGCTTATCAATCTCAGGATTGCGGCGGAACTGCGGATGCCGGTGAAGCGTTCCGCCGGCCATGACCATGCGCACGCTGCGCAGGGCCGTGAGATCCTCGAGCGGATTGGCCTCCGTGACGATGAGGTCTGCAGCCTTGCCGGCCTCGATGGAGCCGGTCTCCTTGCCGAGGCCTGCCAGCTCGGCATTGCCGAGCGTTGCGGTATGCAGCGCCTGCTGATTGGAGACGCCCACGAACAGATGGAAGTACACCAGCTCGCGCCAGAAGTCATAGTGCGTGATATACGGGCAGCCGACATCATTGCCGAGCGCGATCGGGATATTATTCTGAAGCGCGCTGACAGCGCAGTCGCGGATGCCGTCAAAGACCATCCTGCCGTTGTACTGCTCTACTTCGGAGGCATGGCTGATGGAGCGGTCGAAGAAGGCATAGGGAAGGGCAGGAGACAGGGTCGTGCAGAGGAATGCATGGCGGCTGTGGAAGAGATCGATGATCTCCTGATCCGGCTTGGCGCCATGCTCAATGGAGTCAACGCCATTCTGCAGGGCAACTCTGACGCCTTCCGTGCTCTCGACATGCGCGGCAACATAGAATCCCTTCTTGTGTGCCTCATCGCAGGCTGCCTTGACCATCTCAGGAGGCATCTTCAGCTCTCCCGGAACACCCTTGGCCTTGGCATCGAGCACGCCGCCGGTGATCATCAGCTTGATGAGATCGACGTTCTCGCCGGCAACCTTGTCAACATAGTCAACGACTTCCTTCACGCTGGTGGCGATGACGGCAACAGAGCCTGCCATATGGCCATGCGGAACGGAGATGCCCTGGTCAGCGGCGATGATTCTCGGGCCGACTTGCTTCCCGGCCCTGATGGAATCGCGCAGCCTCGTATCAAAGTCAGCCAGGCCGCCGACCGTGCGGAGCGTGGTGACGCCGCTCATGAGCTCGGTCTTTGCATAGCCTGCGCACATGCGATAGGCAATAGCCCTGGTAAAGGGATTGCCCATGAGCGTCGCAGCCAGCTTGGTATTGTCGCGCTGCTTCTTCTGGGGCTTGCCGCCTCCGGGCAGGTGAACATGCATGTTGATCAGGCCGGGCATGATGTACTTGCCTTCCAGATCCACGGCCTCGTAGCCGGCCGGCACCTCGCCGGGCTCCCGGATCTCCCTGATCCGATCTCCCTCCGTGAGCACCATTTTCTTCTCCGGCTTCATATCGCTGCAGCCGCTCAGCACATATCCATTGATGAATGCATACTTTGCCATGATCAGCCTCCAGGATCTGACGAATCGTCAGATGTTGCCTCTATTGTAGTTCTCTGCACGGGAAATGAAAGGAAAATCGGCTCAGAGCAGCGAAAAGCTTCCATCTCTTCCCAGAACAAGAGAGGAGGAGAAGAACCTCTGCATGACCTGTGCCAGGTATTCCGTATCCGCAGTGCCTGCCGTCTCATAGCATGAGTGCATGGCGAGCTGGGCCAGGCCGATATCCGCGGTGCACATGGAGACGTGCGCATTCGCAAGATTGCCCAGCGTGGATCCGCCGGCCATGTCAGACCGGTTGGTGAAGACCTGGCAGGGCACCTGCTCCTGGCGGCAGAGATCGCGGAAGACTGCCGCGGAGATCGCATCGGTCGTGTATTTCTGGGCTGCATTGAACTTCAGCACGATGCCGCGGTTCATCTGCGGCCGGTTGACAGGATCTGCCTTGTCGGCGAAGGCCGGATGCAGGGCATGGGCATTGTCTGCGGAAACCATGAAGCTTGAGGCAAGCGCCGCCCGCAGGGCATCCTCGCCCATGCCGGCAGCGGCGGCGATGCGCTGCAGCACATCGCTCAGGAAGGTGGAATCCGCGCCCTGGCGGGTGCGCGATCCGACTTCCTCATTATCGAAGATGGCAAGCACCGGAATGGATGCTCCGGGTGCAGCCTTCAGGAAGCCCTGCAGATCGGCAAAGCCGCACTGCAGATCATCCAGCCTGCCGGCGGACAGGAACTCCTGCCTTGCGCCCCAGATCGTGCCTCTGCCTCTTGCATAGAGATAGAGGTCATGCCCGGCAATCTCATCCGGAGATACCCCGGCTGCCTCGGCGATGATCGGCAGGAAGGTTCCCTTTGCCTCCTCGCCTCCGAGCACCGGCAGCATGTCCACCTGGGCATTGTATGCCTTGCCGTCATTCACCTCGCGGTTCATGTGTATGGCGAGATTCGGGATGACCAGCAGGTCGCGGTCCACATTGACGAGCTTCGTGAAGAAGCGGCTGCCCTGATGCACCACGATGCGGCCGGCCACGGAGAGCGGGCGGTCCAGCCATGGCGCGCACAGCATGCCGCCGTACTTCTCGACATTCAGCCGCACATAGCCATTGGCGCAGATCTCCGGATTCTCCTTGATCTTGAAGGTCGGCGAGTCAGAATGGCTGGCGCCGATCATGAAGCCGGCAGCGGCTGACTCCGGCATCCGGAAGGCGATGATGGATGAGCCGTTGCGGATCGTAAAGTAGCTTCTTCCGGGCTCCAGCTTCCAGCTGTCCCCCTCGCTGATCTCTCTGCAGCCGCCCTTCAGAAGCAGGCTGCGCACCTGGTCAACCGCATGAAAGCTGCTGACGCTGCCCTGCAGGAAATCCAGCAGCTGCTCATTGATATTCTCTGACATGAAATTGCCTCCTGACATGAATAAGGGAATTATATCATGCATGTTCCGGGCGGGCAGTAAATGCTAAGATGGAGATGGAAAAGAGGGCATTGAAATGAGAGCACTCATTGTTTACTACTCCCTGGACGGGAATACCGCCTACGCAGCCAGCCGCATCCAGCAGACGGTCGGCGCCGACCTGCTCCGGCTTCACCCGGTCAAGGAGCCGCCGCTGCACGGCTTCAGGAAGTACTTTGAGGGCGGCCGGGCAGCCACGTTCCACGAGACGCCGGAGCTGGAGCCCATTGCCCTGAATCTGACTTCCTATGATGTGATCATTCTCGGCTGCCCGGTCTGGGCAGGGACATTCCCGCCGGCAGTCGGCACCTTCCTGAAGCGGTATCCGCTGAAGGCCGGCAGGATCTATCTGTTCGGATGCTCCTCCTCGGGGAATGCGGAAAAGATGTTCCGGGGGATCGCGAAGTCGCTTGGCACGGAGCCGGCGCTGACCGTGAGCCTGCTGGATCCGCTGACCCACCATGAGACTGAGGACGCCAGGATTGACCGCTTTGCCAGGGAGATATCGGCAGGGAAAGACTGAGATTTCCTGTATACAGAAGCATCTTTTTCGCTTATGATTACAGACGTTTCAGGGGGATAAGATGAAGGAATTGCACGGAATTGTCAGAGACTGGCAGTCATCCATGAAGAAGAATCCCGCCGGGCTTGGGGAAGCCCTGCGGGCAGGAATGGCGGAATATGCATATCATTCCGCGAGGATCTCGCATCGCCGCGTCACGGAAAAGCAGGTGCAGGATCTTTTCAGCGGCATCGAGGGAGAGATTCAGCTCGATCCCATCGTCCGCCAGGAGATGCTCAACGAGCGGGACTGCATGGAGTTCATGATCGCCTCTCTTGCGGAGCGCAAGCCGATCACGGCAGAGATGGTCTGCCGCATGAATGCCCTGATCTGCCGGGATGTGCTGAATGAGAAGCGCTTCCTATCCCGCGGCGAGAAGCCCGGCGAATTCAAGAAGCATGACTATATTGTCGGCTCCAATTCCGCCGGATCCTATCCGGAGAACGTAGCCGCGGATCTGGACAGCCTGCTGCAGGAAAGCAGCGACATGCGCGAGGATATCCTCTCGGCAGCGGCCTGGATGCATTGCCAGTTCATGTATATCAGCCCGTTCTGCGACGGCAACGGAAGAGTCGGCAGGCATCTGCTGAGATATTTCCTGCTGCTCCATGACTGGCCGCCGGTCACTATCCAGGCATCCGGGGAAGAGACCTATTACGATGCGCTGGACAGCTATGCGGCGCTGCGGGATACCCGCATGATGAAGGCGCTGCTGCAGAGATCGCTGCGGCAGGAATACGAGATGGAAGAGGCGCAGTAGCGTCTCTTTTCAGTTCTGCGGAAAGAGGCGGGAGAAGATCCTGCGGGTCAGCGGCGAGGCGGCATAGGCATTCCAGAAGAATGCCATCGGGAAGTTCTTCAGCAGCGTGCCGGCCCAGATCGCGGTCAGCTGATGCCAGGGCATGCCGCCAAGCAGGATATTGAAGAGAATCGATGCGATCAGGCTCATGGAGGGACACATGATCCCGACCGTGCATGCCTGCCGCAGCAGCTGCCTGATGATCGGGCTGTCCTGCGGTGATGCCAGGCCTTCAAAGATGCGCTCCCCGATCCTGGTCCCGTACCAGCCCGAGACGATAAAGACAATGATGCCCATGAAGGATGCTTCCTTCAGCGCCTCCAGAAAGACGGCATTCGTCATGTTGCTGAGGCCGCCCGGAAGCGCCATGAATCCCATCCGGATGGCGACATTGTAGACCTCCATGCCATATGCCATGGCATATGACATGATGAGGCTGAAGATGATTCCCTGACTTCTTGTTCTCGGCATTGCAGATTTCCTCCTGAAGCCGAAAATGACGCAGTCTTCGTTTCCGATAGACTACGTCATTGACTTCTTTCTATGGGGGAGGATGCGGTGCATTTCCGGCAGCGTCTCGTATTCTAGCGCATCGTCGGGATCTTTTCAAATGAAAATCCAAGACGCCATGCAGGCAGGTCAGCTCTTCTCCGGCAGCGCTTCCGCGATCGTCCGGAACAGCAGGGCGGAATCAATCGGCTTGGTGACATGGGCATTCATGCCCGCTGCTCTGCAGGCCTCGATATCCTCATCGAAGGCGTTGGCAGTCAGGGCGATGATCGGCACACTCCCTGCATCCGCGCGGTCGAGCGCACGGATGGCGCGGGCAGCTTCCAGCCCATCCATGACCGGCATGCGGATATCCATGAGCACGGCATCGATCCCGCCGGGCCTGCTTTCCGTGAAGCGCTGAACGCCTTTCTGGCCGTTCTCGGCGGAGATCGCCGTGATCTGCTGCTGATGAAGCAGCTCCATGATCAGCTCGCGGTTCAGCTCATTGTCTTCGCATACCAGGATGCTCTTTCCGGCCAGGCGCGCCTGGATCTCCTCCTGATCTGCCGGCTCTTCGGCAAGCGCTTCATCCTCAGCAGGCCGGAAGTGCAGCTGTATCTCGAAGTCCGTGCCCTGGTTGATATGGCTTGTAACCCGGATGGTTCCGTGCATCAATGCCACAAGATCATGCACGATCGAGAGCCCCAGCCCGGTGCCGGTGGAATGCGTATCCCGGTTCTCCTGAACGAATGGCTCATACATGCGCTTCTGAAATTCATCGGACATGCCGATGCCGTCATCCCTGACGCTCAGCAGGGTGTCGGCTCCACCCTCGCCGGGGCAGTCCGCGGCCCGGAACGAGACATGGCCGCCTTCCGGCGTGTACTTGATCGCATTGGTCAGCAGGTTCAGGCAGATCTTCTCGATGTTCAGCCGATCAGCCATCACAGCCCGGCTCTCCAGATCGCTGCAGCTGAAGGAAAAGCTGATTTTCTTCTTCTCCGCAGCTTCGCGGATCGGGATCTCGATATCCTGGAACAGGGCGCGGATGCGGACCGGCTCCTCGTGGAGCGTCAGCTTGCCGCTGCTTGCCTTCGAGAGGGTCAGGGTGTCATTCACCAGGTCATTCAGCAGTTTGCCGGAGGTGCTGATCTTGTCGAGATACGCATTCTTCTTCTCTGGATCTGCTTCCTTCTCGGCCATCGCGGAGAAGCCGATGATCGCGTTCAGCGGCGTTCTCATGTCGTGGCTGATGCTGGCAAAGAAGGAGTTCTTGTCCTCTGCCGTGCGCTTCATCGCCTCCGCCTGCAGACGCTGGGCATCAGCGGCTGACTGCGCGGCCAGGGCGGCAGTGCGGATCTTCTGGTTGCGCGAGCTCGTGACAAGCGCCCAGGCCAGGGCAGCCACGATCAGGACCATGACCGCAGCCGAGACAGCGATCACAGCCGGCGGGATGCGGGTGATGAAGGTCTGCCAGCTGCTCTCCTGCAGGGTGTCATTGGTGATGATGCTCGGAAAGCTGCTCTTCGTGCCGGCAATGCACTTGTCAAGGATGCTGCGGAGCGTGCGGTTGGAGAAGGCAACGGCTCCGCAGAAGTCGAGCTTCAGATTATCCAGTGAGGTAATGCTGTAGGCCGATGCGTTGGAGCTGTTCAGAAGCCAGGTGGCACTCGGCAGGGCGCAGATCAGCGCATCTGCCTTTTCGCTGTTGAGGGCATCGAAGCAGTCCGAGAGGCTCTCGAAGGAAAGAATCTCAGCATCCTTGGACACGATGGAGAAGTTGCTCTGAATCGCATCCAGGCTGCGGGAGACGACTGCTATCTTCTTCACGGAAGAGGAATCTCTGCCGGCAAAGGTAAGCATGGCGGTATCCGCGGAATAATAGCTGTTGGTCAGCGTGAGCCCGCTCTGCGAAGCGGAGACGATATCGCTGCTGAATATGCCGAGCACATCAACGCTGCCGCTGATGACGGCATCTTCTGCTTCCTTGGAAGTATCGAAGGTGACAAACCGGAGCTCCATGCCGGCTGCCTTGGCAATCATGGCATAGTAGTCCGGCAGGATGCCGCTGTATTCGGTTCCGCTCTCGCTGCAGTAGGGGGCATCCTTCCGGAGCAGGGCAACGGTCAGTGTCGGATGTGCGGCGATGTATGCCTGCTCTGACTGCGTGAACAGCGTGGCCGGCAGCTGGAACTGCGCGCCGTACTTGCTGCGCAGGCTCTCGAGGTAATACGGATCCTCTGCAATGATCTGCACCATGGCGGTATCCACTGCATTCTTGAGCTCTGTATCGCTCTTCCGCATGGCATAGTAATAGGATTCCGGCAGGAATTCCATGATGGTCTGGAAGGTGCGGGAAACATCGTTGGTGTAGGATGAGGCATTGACATCGCCGTCGATCTCCCCGCTGCTGAGGGCATGGTTCATCTCGTCGATGCTGCTGTACTCGATCATCATCGGCGTGACGCTGTGGTTCGTGCACCAGGTGCGGAAGTCGGCATTGTTCGTGTAGGAGGCGAGCACGCCGATGCGCATCTTCGAGACCTGCTCGATATTCCCGTATTCCCAGCGGTTGTCATCGCCGCGCACATACAGCATGTTGTTGACGCTGCCGAGCATAACCTCGTTGAACAGGTAATCTGCCTCGCGCTCCGGCGTCTTCACGACATTGCAGACGATGTCATAGACGCCGCTGTCCAGGTTCTCCATGAAGTTCGGATCATTGGAGGAATCCACGAACTCAATGCGGAAGCCCTCGCGCTGGGAGATGTTCGTCAGGCAGTCCACATCCATGCCGTGCCAGACGCCCTTGCTGTCCTGATAGGCATAGAAGGAGTTGCTGAGCACTGCTGCGCGGATCAGGCGTGCTGAAAGATCCTCTGCATGTACAGGGAGAGCCTGGGACCAGCAGGATGCGAGAAGCAGCAGCGCAAAGAGAAGCCGAAAGCCAGCCTTCTTCATGGGATTATCCTCCCGGAATCAATCATGGAAAAAATGAAATGATGGTTCATTCATATCCGTGAATATCATAGCACAATCAGTTCCTGTAACCTGCAGTTCCATGGCGGGAGATTGAAAAGAATCATCCGCAGAAAAAAGATCCGGAAGCTGAGATACTCAGCCCCGGATCCGGGAAATTACTGCTGCCCACTGCCATCCTGATCGTCATCCTTTCCGCCTGCGTAGTAGCTGAGCAGAGCGGCGATGACTCCGGCGGCGGCGATGGCGCCGAACCAGATGGTATAGGAGTCCGCGATATTCAGCGGGCTTCCGAAATGCTGGGTGAAGATCAGCAGCAGGGCACTGCCGGCCATGGCGGCTCCGGACAGGATGGAGGCAGCCAGGCTGCGGCTGCGGTGAAGCAGACCGGCAAGGCCGCTGAGGAACGCGATCAGGAACAGGCCGATATCCGCCGCCGCAACATGGCTGGAGGACTGCTTTCCGCCCATGATGTCATCATGGGTCACCGCCGGCGTCGGGGTCGGCGCGGCAGTCGGCGTGGTGCTGCTCGAGGCAGCAGGAGTAGCGGTCGGAGCAGCGGTCGTCTGGGAAGCCGGCACCTTGTTTCCGGTGCCGGAAGCGGTGCCTGTGCCCTGGCCGGAGGATGCGCCGGCCGGTGCGAGGCAGGCCTGCTTCTCCTCATCCCAGTAGTAGCCGGCCGGATAGCCGTCATCCTGGCAGGTGCGGCCGACAGCGGGTTCCTTGGCTTCGGTATTCTTGGAATAAGTGATGCTGATGAGAGAGTCCTTGACAGTATCTGCCGTATAGGAAGTGACGGCAGGAACAGCAGAGATGCTTGGCGTATAGCCGCTAACTGCCGGCGGCGTGAAGGCATTCAGGCCGCTGACGGTGAGGTAGCTGGTATCTGTCGTGATGCCCTTGGTAATCAGGTCGGTCGTTGTCTTGACCGAAGTCTTGTAGGTGCCTTTCTGCACGATGATCGTGTCATTGGCACCGGGCAGCGTGTACTTGATTGTGCGGTTCACGGTCATGACATCGGAGACCGCAGCTGTTGAACTGGTCTGGTGGCTGACAGGGATCTCAATGTTCAGGACCGTGCCGTCGACAGTGGCAGGGACATCCTTCGGATCAACCTGATAGTTCAGAGCCTTCAGGGCGTCTGTCTGCTTGGAGAGATGGACCTCTGCGGCCTCGCTCTGGACGACCTCCATGGTTGACGTATAGGCACTGAGATCCTGCGGTGCTGCGGGATCGATATCCTTGAAGGTGAAGGTGACCGTGACAAGCGGATTGTAGCGCGCATACAGGGTCAGATCAGATTTGACGTTTGATCTATTCTCGCTGTTCAGCTTCGTGCCGTCCTGGAAGTACCAGCCGGCAAACTTGTAGCCATCAAGGATCGGAGCGTCTCCTGTAACGATAGAGCCGCCGTCCGGAACGGTCTGCGAGGTGTAGCTCCTTGTTCCGGGGCTGGGATCAAAGGTAATGGTATGAGGATCCTTGGCGGTATAGGTAAATGTATCTTCCTCTTTGAAGCTCTGCAGTTCCGCCAGGCTAAGGCTGCCGAGATCCTTTTTGGGAATCGATGCCGGGCTTGGATCCCAGCCGTACTTGGTCAGACTTTCAATCGGCTTCTTTGCCGGGAATACACTGCCGTTCTTCCAGACAATGGTCTGCCTGCTAGAGATATCCTTGCCGGTTACCAGATCTGTCGTCACGGTGGTCACGACCGTGTAGGTCAGATTCTGCTCCTCCTTCATGTATTCCATGGGATCGCCGGTTGGCTCATGAAGGATGGACCGCACAATCGGTGCATCCTGCTGGGTGCTGCTGCTGGCAGTTTCATGCGTGACGGAAATCTCAATCACTTGCTTCGCAGTGATATTCTGATAGGCTGCAGGCAGCTTGCTTGGATCAGCAATATAGTGGAGCTTACTGAGGGCAGCGGTCTCCGTGCCAAGATCAACGGTTCCGGAAGAGCGGTAGGGAACGGTGACGGTCTTGCTGTACTTGCTCAGGACGCTTTGATCTGCAGGATCGGCAGAAGTGAAATTGACGGTAATGGTAACATCCTGTTTTTTCACCCACTGTGCATAAAGAGTTTTGTCATCGGTAACGCTGTTCTTGCTGAAATCCCAGGTCGGCGTTCCTGATTTGTCGGTGCTCCAGCTGCTCAGCTGGTAGCCGCTGCGGAAGATTTCTGCAGGCTCATTCACAGGGGTGTCAGCCTTGACGCTGACGGTCCAATGAGACATTTCATCCGCATTGGGATCAAAGGTGACCGTCTTGCTGTCTGTGATTTTGGTGTCTTCTTCCCAGATAGCGTAAAGCGTAAAGGTCCTGCCGGCTTCTGCTGTCCAGTTGGATACGATATCCTCATCCTTGTATGCTGTTCCCTGGCCGTCAGCTTTGGTATTCCAGCTGTCGAAATTATATCCATATCTGGTCAGAGTATTAGTAATGTCAGGCAGAGTGCCGGGAGTATCGTAGGAAAAGGTGCTGTCTGCCATGGTGCTGATGCCGCCGTTTACGTTATAGTGCACGGTCCAGGTGACTGGCGTATAGGCTGCGTTCAGCGTAAAGTCTTTTCCGACCGGAGTGTCAAAGAGATAGGCAGTATTGGGATCCTCCGCATACCAGTATTTGAATATATATCCGCTTTCCGTCGGATCCGCCGGCTTGACTGCAGTATCGCCGATGGCAACGGTCTCTGTCTTGACGGTGGTGCCATTGGAAATGAAGGTGATCTTTGCGTTATCGTCCGCATGCACCGTGAGGAATGGAATGGAGCTCAGCAGCAGAAATGCCAGAAGCGCTGCTGCCAGGATATGGAATCGTTTCAGTATTCTCATTGTCATTCTCCTTTACACAGATCATTCGGGTGAAACAATGGACTGCATTCTGATCAAATTAAAGGACGGACTGCTGCCGCAGCTCCATATCTGTATATGTAAACTATAAGAACAGAATGACCTGTTCGCAAGAATTAATCTGCAAACGAATATGATTTGTCTGTGAACCGCTTGATTTCAGCTGCTGGCGCAGGGTAGAAGACTGCAGCTGCCGGAATCAGAAAAAGGGACTGCGAAGTCCCTTCAGGGCATTAAAAATGGGAGAAACTCAGCCTTTCAGCTCATCCGATCTTGGTTATTTCAATCCCTCGCAACTGAAGTAGCTGAAGTAACTGAAGCAGATTCAGAACTTTCGCTCTGCATGGTCTTCAGAGAGGCTTTCGCCTCTGGCCTATTAACTGAATGATGGTTCCAAGCTTTCGCCCAGATGGTATTCAGCAGGCTTGCGCCCGTAGGCCAATACAGGACTTGCGTCCTCGAAGGATATGAGCCTTTCGGCTCCAAGAAATAGGTAAGACCTTAGAAATAAGTAGGACCTTAAGATATTGGCAAGGTCAGATCGGATATTTCTCCCACCCTTAAGATAATCGAGTGCAATCCTCTCGTCAACGGAGGTTTCGCGAACTGCAGCAGCTTTCACAAAACCTTCATAAGTAAAGCCTTTTCCTGCTGGTCATCTGTTGACAAGATTTCGCTGCGGGCATTTTTTAGAACGCTGACAGTCGGGAAGATGCGGAGGGAATATCAGACAGGAAGCGGCATCTCCGCAAACCGATTGCAATGGCGAACCTGAATGCAGTGCCTTTCGCCGAGGAGCGTAAGATCGGCAGCCTCGGGATCTTTCCATGGAAGAAGACCGCGGACAGCGTCGGGGATGCGGAATGCGGCGGGCTGAATATCCTGATGCCGGCAGAGCAGTGCCGATCTTCTCAGACAGAATGATGCAGCCGGGTGCTTCGGGGGCATCTGACGACAAAAAAACCGCATCTGCATGCGGCTTCTGTTTCAATGGTGATCCCTGAGGGACTCGAACCCTCGACCCACTGATTAAGAGTCAGTTGCTCTACCA
>Ga0183095_10086_pt2 | contig 67469 bp, 50 predicted proteins | sample BioMet4_FD_130346 | JGI IMG/M metagenome (GOLD analysis project Ga0183095, IMG submission 130346) | Microbial communities from bioreactor (seeded with sewage sludge) at LBNL, California, USA - Biofuel metagenome 4 (v2) (version 3) | ecosystem: Engineered > Bioreactor > Anaerobic > Unclassified ... | reverse complement strand
TATTGATTCACTCAATCGAGCTTGTGTTCTCAAAAAATGATAAGGACAAACATAAAAATTCATAAGGACGAAAATAAAAGTTTGTATGTATAAACTTTTATTTTCGTCCTTATGAATTTCTCGCTGTATATCAACGATTTGCATACAATATCTTAATGTCTTGCTCTGATTCGATTTACATTCGAGCGCTCGAACAATAGCGAAAATAGTGCCTTTCAAGGCTCTGTGAGTGGGGCTCGGATAAGAAAGTATTAGAATTTTGGGGAATATTCACATTGAAATACGTTCTAAAAGAAGGATTGCAGGCAACGTTTTGTATCATAGAGCTCGTTCGTAGAATGAAGTGTATGGTACAAAAAAATAAAGCTCATAAGGTAATTTCCTTACAAGCTTTATTATGATATTATTAAGTAGGTCTTGTTCTATTTCAAATTGGGATTAATCTCTCCCCACTTATCAACAGGAGGAAGAACACCCATGCCAATAACCTGATCACGCAAGTCGCACAAATGTTTGTAGCTGGCATCAAGACTTGCCATTTCTTCGTCTGTACCGACAAAATCTTTACGATAAGTACCGTTCTTTGTTATCACTGTAGGCATAGCCATCATGATATGATTGTATTTTGCCGTATCGGCATAACATCCTGCCGGCCAAGCAAACTCAGCGCCACCCATAGCGGCAGCCATCATTTCAACAGATACATAAGCCGGACTTTGGAAAGAAGATCGTCCACGGAGTTTGATAATGGCAGACCCGCCTTGCGTCACAGCTTTCTTCATAGCTTCCCATTCGTCTTTCGACAAAGCTTTGCCATTGATTGCTTTGCCTGTACCTATGATATCAAGCAGCGGAGTTCCTTCGATTGTTACAGGAGAGGCAAATACAGCCATTTGTTCGCCATGACCGCCGAATGTGCAGCAGTTTTTCACAGCACACTGCATCACACCGAAATGTTTGGCCAAAGCACTTTGCAGACGAGTGCTGTCAAGAGCTGCCAACGTAGTGAGTTGAGATGGTTTCAGACCGGCATACAGTAAAGTAACCAAACCTGTGATATCGGCAGGATTAAATATAATGACCACGTGTTTGACATCCGGACAATATTTCTTTATATCCTGTCCCAATTCTTTTGCAACTCCTGCATTACCGGCAAGGAGATCTTCACGGGTCATACCTTCTTTGCGGGGAGCGCCACCGGAAGAAATGATATATTTGGCATCTTTGAACGCTTCTTCAACATTGGTTGTCGCTGTAATCTTAGAACCGGCGAATCCACAATGCCGAAGTTCTTCTGCAACACCTTCGGGAGAGAAGATATCGAATAGACAAAGATTAGAAGAGAGGTGCATAACCAAAGCTGTTTGGGCCATGTTTGAACCAATCATGCCAGCTGCACCGACAATTACCAATTTCTCATCAGTTAAAAACTTTTCCATAATCAATTATTTATTAATTAGTTTAATCTTCAGACAAATATAATGATTAAATCACTGAATGAATAAAATCTTATACTAATTTAATGTATTCTTAATTCGGCAATACCCACTTCATTTAAATCATTCACGATGCGAACAGCCTGAAAGATTACATAGCGGGTTTTGATAGGAGCAAAGTAAATGGACTGCCAGATAGGATTGTTCTGAATATTAGAGAATTCACCTTCGGCCAATAGCTTTTTATTTGTTCCCTGCGCATCGTCTGCCGCATAAAGAGCATAATTGGATACAAGTCCTTTGCGCTGCTGACTATTATCGGGGAGCATATCGAACTCTCTAACCGTCTGTTCTTTACCTATATCTATGACGATTGTTTTCTGAGTCGTGCGGCAAACGCTGTTGTCTTGTCCATCAGTAGCTTTGGCAGCCTCTGTAGCCGGCAAGTTTACAATAGAGAGTGGGAGGGTAGAAGTCTCATTTTCATTCTTTTCGGTACTGAAAGATTGATTGTTGCCCGAGTAAAAGGCAGAGATACTATTGATGCAAAGACATTCACCACGAGCTTCCAGAAAACGGACACGAATATGTTGTGTCTTGACTGTATCGAAACGCACGATTCGCTTATATCCGATAGTCGTCGTTTCTTCGTGCGGATTGACCTTTATCCATTTTCCATCGGAATAATATTCAATAACAAAAGAGGAGACCCTTTGCCCTAGAGGAATATATTCTTGAAGCATGAGCCTATTTATCTTTTCTGTTTTTTTCAAATCAAAAGTAACGTTGGCCTTTGTCACGCCGTCTTGAGTAGCCCAATAAGTATCATACAAATTGTCTGTCATAGCTTTCGGCCCAAATTTACCACCTCTTGAGTTCGATACCCGAGGCGTCAATCCACGCAGCAAATCAGTTTTCAATTCGTTTAGAATCTGCTGATGATAAGCCACTGCATTTGTTGAGTCTATCGAATGAATAAGTCCTTGGCGATCGGCTGGAAAGTTCAATAGGAATTGAGCGTTGTGCCCTACACTTTGATAATACAATTCGACCAAGTCGTTTACAGATTTCACTTTGCTATCTTCTTCGGGATGATAGAACCATCCCGGACGAATAGAAACGTCGCATTCACCCGGAACCCACTGGTCGCCGTCTTTGTGTCCATTGGTCAACTCATAATATTTTTCATAACCGGGGAAAACAACTCCCTTTCTCAAGAACGACCAATTGGTAGCACCTGCAATACCGCTTTCATTGCCTATCCAGCGACAGCCAGGACCTCCATCAGAGAAAATAACAGCATGAGGTTGCAATGTCTCAACCAATTGATATGCTCTAGGGAAGTTGTAATAGGTACGTCTATCTATTTTGCGCACTTCTTTTGCTCCGCCATACCAACCATCGCCTCCATTGGCACCATCAAACCATATTTCTGATATTTCGCCATAGCGAGTCAACAATTCATTCAGTTGCTTATAGAAGTATTCTACATAAGTCGGAGAACCATAGACAGCCGAATGACGATCCCAAGGTGATAGATACACACCGAATTTCAATCCATACTTTTTGCAGGCGGCAGCCAGTTCGCCTACAATATCGCCTTTGCCATTCTTATAGGGTGTATTTCGGATGCAATATTCGGTAAGCTGAGTGGGCCACAAACAGAAACCATCGTGATGCTTGCAAGTGATAATAACCTCTTTAATTCCAACCTTGACAAACGTTCTGGCCCATTGCTCACAATCCAGATTGGTTGGATTGAAGGTCTTCGGGTCAATATCGCCATATCCCCACTCTTTATCATTAAAGGTATTCAGTCCAAAATGCACGAATGCAATGGTTTCCCTTTTCTGCCAATTCACTTGTTTAAGTTCCGGTATAGGCAAAACTGCTTTCGGAGTCTTCTGAGCGCAAACGGGAAATGCTAAAGTAGTAGATAGGAATAGCGTCAAAAATAATTTATTCTTCATGTGTTTTGTTGATTTATAGACAGCAAATATATAAAAAATATGGTTGCCTCTATTGCTCAAAAAGGGTACTTAACTTAATTTCGCAAATTGTACAACGCTTTTTTATTACAATTCTTTTTCAACCATTCCAACGGATGTTTTGTTAATCATGATAGTTGGGTCAAACACCTACTTACTTTTATGGCATTGAATATTAGCAAGCTAAATATTGGTTATGTATTTATTAAAAAAAACTGTTATAAAAGAATATTAATATCTGATAATATATCGGTCGAAGGACCATCAATTGTTGGCAAATGATGTATCTTTGTTATAGACAAAACAAGTTGTTATTTAATCACAGAATAATCGTATTCATTATTTATAGTTCTTTTATGGAAGGGTATCAAAAAGAAAAACATCAAGGGCAGACGAAGAGGTATTGCCAAACCTTAGATTTGAAAAACGATCCTGAAATTATTGCAGAGTATCGCAAACGACACAGTGAAACAAATGCTTGGAAAGAAATTATAGCAGGCATAAAAGCTGTGGGAATACTCGAAATGGAAATTTATATACGAGAGAGCCGACTTTTTATGATCGTCGAAACTCCTCTGGATTTTGATTGGAACAAAGCAATGGAACAGCTCGCCGTACTGCCAAGACAACAAGAATGGGAAAACTACATGAGCATCCTCCAATTATGCCAAATAGGGGAGACCTCAGCCGAAAAGTGGAAGCCTATGGAGCGTATGTTCCGCCTCTATTAGAGATACATTATCTAAATATTACTTACTATAATTTGCATATCTCACCGATTATTACGAATATTGTACTCCGAAAACCAAATAAACAAATATGAAAATTTCAATTTTGGACGGATATGCAGCCAATCCGGGCGATCTGTCGTGGGAGGAAATTAAATCGTTGGGCGAGTGTACGATTTACAACAGAACCAAACCCGAAGAGGTTATCGAACGGAGCAAAGATGCTGATGCTATCCTTATTAATAAAGTAGTCATCAATAGAGAAATCATAGAAGCTCTTCCTAAGCTCAAATACATTGGTGTACTTGCAACCGGCTTTAATGTCGTAGATATTGAAGCTGCTTCCGAACATAATATAGCAGTGACCAATATTCCGGCATACAGCACCGAATCGGTTGCTCAAATGGTATTTGCTCATATACTGAATATTACAAATACAGTGAGTCATCATTCCGACGAAGTACGCAAAGGCCGCTGGACACAAAATACCGATTTCTGTTTTTGGGACAATCCACTTGTTGAGTTGAAGAATAAAAAGATAGGTATAGTAGGTCTTGGGCACATAGGACAAGCTGTAGCACGTATTGCCATCGCTTTTGATATGCAAGTATATGCTGCGACATCGAAAGTAAATCTACAATTGATACCCGAAATTAAAAAGATGGAGCTCGATGAGATCTTTAAAGAGTGCGACATTATTTCACTTCATTGCCCGCTGGTAGACGAAACGTACCATTTAGTAGATGGCCGCCGCTTGTCATTAATGAAACCGTCGGCCATTATCATCAACACCAGCCGTGGACCGCTTATCGATGAGCAAGCTCTGGCCGATGCACTCAATAGCAAGAAAATATATGCAGCTGGAGTAGATGTTCTTTCTACGGAGCCTCCCAAAGCTGATAATCCGTTACTCTCTGCTCAAAACTGCTTCATCACCCCGCATATTGCTTGGGCTACAATTGAAGCACGTCAACGATTGAGCGAAATAATGATCAACAACTTGAAAGCTTTTATCGAAGGCAAGCCTATTAATATAGTCAATCCCAAAAAGAAATCTTGAGAAAGTATATTATAGGGGCTTTGGAGGATCGAGGATCGACCCACTAATGCCCAACAAAAACAGAACCGCCGTGAGATTAAATCATCATATATTTAATTCTCGCGGCGGTTCTCTCTATATTTATCAGAATAAACAAATATCGTATACTGTGTCTTTTCTCACGCTTAAGATTTTCCCTCCTTATTATCTACAGATAAAAGCTGAAATTAACTTATTGCGCTCCGAAACCGATATTGGAATTATTCCGCATCGTCTTTAAAGTCTATCTTATGATGGGCTCCATCGCAGAACGGTTTGTTTTTGGAAGCTCCACAACGGCATAAATGAATAGTACCGTTATTGGGAATTTCCTTACCATCTCTACCTATCAAACTAAAGTTACCTTTCACTTCGCAAGGTCCGTCAGGGAATACCTTGACAATTACTTTTTCGTCATTCTTTTCCATCTTTTTTCTTTTTAAAAGTTAATGTAAATATAACGTCTCAAAAACGAAAAGATTTCTATATTCTATCCGTAGTTGAAATTAATTGATTCGTTCTTATTTGCTATCAAGAATTTTATCAAGTTCTTTAACGATCAGCATCGGGTCTTTATTAATATCCTTTGCCGATAAGGTCTCATTCTCCAGTTTCTCGACAAGGGCAGGATATTCTTTAAAAGAATTTATCATACCGCTCTTGCTCTTTCTAAATATAGTGCCAAAATTTAAAAAAGGTTTGGCTACCTGAGATTCTCCTAATTTGTAATAAGCTATAGGTTCTAGATTCCATGCTACAGAATTGAACACCCAAACAAATCCGACATATCCATTTACATTCTTACCCTGATAGGTAAGCAACAACATCATTGGATGATCGGATATAGAGCCCTTCCCGCTTCGCATGCTGCTATATACATATATGGGATAACACTCTGCTGTTTTATCAGAGTCTGTCTGGGCTAGCAACAACAGTTTTTCAACTTTCTTTATATCGTATTTTATCTTCTTTCCTTTTTGTTCAGAACTGATTGCTATAATGGTATCTCTGTCCGAGAGTTCAGAACGCAAATAACCTTCTACAGCTGTACTGTCTTTTAGCATTAATTTTACTCTTGGCAAGTCCTTTTTTGCAAACGACATACTGCATACCATCAACCCTGTTATAGCTAGTACTAATATTCTCTTTATCATAAATACCATGAATTTATTTTTGTATGAACAACATCAGTTGCGAAGTTTATCATTTTTCTCGAAATATGCAAGTATTTCCTTGGAAACTTCGTAAACAAAAAGAGAAATGGCTTCATACAATAACGTTAGGAGGTAGTAGCATTTAATGGAAACATAGGCAGCCCCATTCGATTATTTCTGAAAACTTAACGAAGATAGTCATACGAAAGAGCCTATCATTTAGATATCTTTCTTATCTCCCCACAGATGCTGCATTCGCTCGGCAAGCTTGCTTTCCTGCGAATTGTCCTGTGGCTCCCATAAGCGGGTCGTTTTCAACTGGTCGGGCATGAATTGCTCTTTCACAAAATGACCTGGATAGTCATGAGAATATTTATAGCCACCGCTATATCCCAAATCTTTCATCAGTTTGGTAGGAGCATTGCGCAAAGGAAGTGGCACCGGTAGATTGCCTGTTTGCCTTACCAGTTCGAGAGCCCCGTTGATGGCTTTGTAAGCCGAATTGCTCTTGGGCGAAGTGGCCAGATAGACGGTTGCTTCGGCAAGCGGTATTCTACCTTCGGGCCAACCTATTTTCATTACGGCATCAAAAGTAGCATTGGCAAGCAACAACGCATTGGGATTGGCAAGGCCTACATCTTCTGAAGCCGATATGACCAACCGACGTGCAATAAATGCAGGATCTTCTCCTCCTTCTACCATACGAGCCAACCAATAGAGTGCCGCATCGGGATCACTACCACGTATCGATTTGATGAAGGCCGAAATGATATCATAGTGCATCTCGCCATCTTTGTCGTAAGCCATCGGATTCTGTTGCAAACGCTCGGCAACAATCTCGTCGTTGATGATCACCGGATCTGTTCCCGACGATTCGACAACCAGCTCCAATATATTGAGAAGTTTGCGTGCATCTCCACCCGAATAGCGTAGCATGGCGTTCGTCTCGTCTATTTGGAACGTATGTTCTTTGAGCAATATATCGGTACTGACGGCATGATGAAGCAAGTCGAGCAAATCGTCTTTAGTCAAAGGCTCCAGCGTATATGTTTGGCAGCGCGATAGTAATGGCCGAATCACTTCAAAAGAAGGATTCTCGGTAGTCGCTCCGATCAGTGTTACTGTGCCTTGTTCTACAGCACCCAATAGTGAGTCTTGCTGTGACTTACTGAAACGGTGTATTTCGTCGATGAACAATATCGGACTGGGAGTATTAAAGAACTTCTCTTTTTTTGCCTTTTCGAGCACATCTCTAACGTCTTTCACACCCGAAGTGACGGCACTGAGAGTATAGAAAGGAGTATTCAGCTTGCAGGCTATAATATGTGCCAAAGTGGTCTTTCCCACACCGGGAGGGCCCCATAGAATAAATGATGTAATACGGCCGGCATCTATCATCCGACGCAAGATAGCATTCGGTCCTACCAAATGTTTCTGACCGATATAATTATCCAAACTGTCGGGTCGCAGTCGTTCGGCAAGCGGTTTCATCCTCTTATTCCCCCAATAATATCTTTACTATTCTTTCTGCGGTGTGTCCGTCCCAACGTTCAGGAATACTTCCCTTCTTCCATTTTCCGCTCTGAAGCGTATCCAATGCAGTGGCTAATTTTTCCGAATCTTCTCCTACCAATTCATTAGTCCCTTGTTTCCATGTTTCGGGATGTTCGGCATAGCTGTTAATAGTGATACAGGGAATGCCGAAAAACGTAGCTTCTTCGCTCACATTGCCCGAATCGGTAACGATCGCTTTGGCATGATTGGCAAGATAGCCGAAAACCAAGTAATTCTGAACAGGCATAATATTAATATTGGGCAGCTTTAATCCCAGTTTCTTTATACTGTCACTGACGTATGTATGCAGAGGTGCTATAATCATAGCTCCAGCTGCTTTCTGCGACAGGGTAGTGAGCAGTGATTTCATCATCGCTTTATCTTGCAGCAACCTGCGACGATTGAGTGTGAGTAAGATGTATTCTCCTTCGTCTAGGTGCATAGCCGAAGCCCACAGAGGTTTGAGCAGCCTCGTACGATTACGGCGAATAGCATCTATCAATATATTGCCTACATAATACACATTTTCTTCTTCTCGCCCCGACTGATTCAAATTTCTATTAGCCATGGCCCCGGCAGTAAACAGGTAGTCCGACAAACCGTCTGTTATCATACGGTTCACCTCTTTGGGCTGATTCATATCGAAAGAACGAGTGCCGGCAACCAAATGAGCAACTTTGACACCCATTTTCTTGGCTACGATGGCACAGCTCATGGTAGCCGTGAGATCGTCTACCACCAACACCACTTGAGCCGGATTCTCGGTAAGTTCCTTATCGAATGCCAGCATGATACCGGCAGCCAATTTCGTATTGTTTTTGCTATCGATGCCAAGATAAACGTCAGGCATCTTCATCTCCAAATCCGAAAAAAGCGAAGGCTCCAAACTGCTATCGTCCTGTTTTCCGGTATAAACTAATCTATAAGAAATTCGTTTTCCTATTCTTCTTGCCGTGTCGATAGCATGAACTATCGGAGCAATCTTCATAAAATTGGGGCGTGCGCCCGAAACGATGGTTATCTTCATCTCTAATCTATGTGACAAAATTTATGTGCAAATATACAAAACTTTATTAGTATAAGGCAGATAATTCACTAATTAATTAGCGTGCACGCACGTGGGATTCGGTCTAAGGCAAACAGACTTTAGCATACTACTTCAACTCCTTACTTTTGCTACTAAAATGCAATAAGAAGCAAGCGAAAACGTCGTATGCTCCTAAAAATGATTACGTCCTTAAGTATTTTTGAAAACATATGGACGTCACCGAAAAAACTAACATACGACAATTTACCACTCAATATACGAGACGATGAAGCAAGATAGATTCAGTAAAAGAGACTCTCTTTTGCTGTTTGCAAAAAACAACTCAGATGAGTTATTTTAATATCTAATTAGCAAAATTAAACTGTCTTATAAAAACATTTTTCATTAATCCGTGTTATTACACATAAAATTGCTATTTTTGCAGACTAAAAGGAAGTTGCACGACTCACAAGCAACGAATATAGCTATTGTTGGAAACGAAATGAATGTAGTCATTATAAAATATAACGCCGGAAACATACGGTCGGTTGATTTTGCTCTCAAAAGATTAGGCGTTAATGCCCAGATTACCGATAGCGCGGAAAAGATACAGAGAGCCGACAAGGTGATATTTCCAGGTGTTGGAGAAGCTGGTTCGACCATGCAATTTCTTCGCCAAACAGGGATGGATAAGCTAATGAAATCTCTTCACCAACCATTTTTGGGTATCTGCCTGGGCATGCAACTCATGTGCCATTCTTCTGAAGAAGGAGATACCGATTGTTTGGGAATGTTCGACGAGAACGTCAAGCGCTTTATTCCGCAGGTACATGCCGACAAAGTGCCTCACATGGGGTGGAATCAGTTGGAGAATCTGAAGGGAAAACTTTTTCGTGGCATAAAAGCCGGAGAGTTCGTTTATTTCGTACATAGCTTTTACGTTCCGGTATGTGACTTTACGGCTGCGTCTACACAGTATATCGTGCCATTCAGTGCAGCCCTCGAAAAAGATAATTTTTATGCTACACAGTTTCATCCCGAAAAGAGTGGGAGTGTAGGCGAGACAATACTAAAAAACTTTTTGGAATTATGATAGAGTTGATTGCAGCCATCGATTTACTCGACGGAAAATGTGTACGTCTTGAAAAAGGCAAATACGATACTAAAAAAGTTTATAGCGACAATCCGGTGGACGTTGCCAAAATGTTTGAAGACTATGGTATACAGAAGCTTCATGTGGTTGATTTGAACGGTGCCGTATCGCATCATGTAGAAAACTACCGCATACTCAATATGATTGCTTCACGTACCTCCATGACCATTGATTTCGGTGGAGGAATAAAAAGCGATGAGGATTTGGTAATTGCTTTCGAGAATGGAGCTCAGCAGGTGACGGTAGGAAGTGTAGCCGTGACCAATCCGGCACTTTTTGACAAATGGTTTGACTGCTATGGAAGGGAGAAAATCATTCTCGGCGCCGATGTAAAAGACCGCATAATAGCAGTGAAAGGATGGACCGAAGAAAGCGAATGCCATCTGAAACCTTTTCTTGAAGGCTACATACACAAAGGAGTCGAAATTGTGATTTGTACCGATATTGAGCGCGACGGAATGCTGCAAGGTCCCAATATCAAGCTCTACAAGGACATATTGAAAGAACATCCCACGCTGCACCTGATAGCAAGCGGTGGCGTTAGCAACATAGACGACGTGAAGAAATTGAACGAGGCTCACATTCCTGCCGTAATAATAGGAAAAGCATTCTACGAAGGCAAAATTTCTCTCGAAGATATAGAGAAACTATAGTGTGTGCATAAACCATTTAATTAATCAGAAAGAACAATAAAGAGCGTGTTAGCAAAGAGAATCATTCCATGTTTGGATATTAAGGATGGGCGCACCGTGAAAGGTATCAATTTTGTGAACCTCCGCGAAGCCGGTGATCCTGTTGAATTGGGACGTGAATACAGTCGCCAAGGGGCAGATGAATTGGTCTTTTTGGATATCACGGCAAGTTATGAAGAGCGCAAGACCTTTACGGAACTGGTAAGCCGTATTGCTGCCAACATCAACATTCCATTCACTGTAGGTGGCGGTATCAATGCACTAGAAGACGTTGAACGCTTGCTCGTTGCCGGAGCCGATAAGATTTCGATCAATTCTTCGGCTTTATTGCATCCGCAATTAATAGAAGATATAGCCACACACTTCGGATCTCAGGTATGTGTGGTAGCTATCGACGCTCGCGAAGATCAAAGCGATTGGCTTTGTTATCTGAAAGGCGGCAGAGAACGCACAGAAAAGAATTTGTTTGAATGGGCTTATGAGGCTCAAGAACGGGGAGCGGGCGAGATACTGTTTACCAGTATGAATCACGACGGAGTTAAAAACGGATATGCCAATGAGGCTCTAGCGCGACTATCCGACAAGCTTTCCATTCCGATTATAGCCTCAGGAGGAGCGGGTAAAAAAGAGCATTTTGCCGACGCTTTTACAAAAGGCAAAGCTGATGCCGCATTAGCTGCAAGTGTTTTTCATTTCGGAGAGATACCAATTCCCGAATTAAAATCTTATCTTTGCAGTCGTAATATAACAGTAAGAATATAAGATAGATAATATGAATATCGATTTTGATAAAATGAACGGACTTGTTCCGGCAATTGTACAAGACGTCGACACCCGAAAGGTATTGATGCTTGGCTTTATGAACCGTGAAGCGTATGATAAAACCAACGAAACAGGTTTAGTTACTTTCTATAGCCGCTCTCGTCAGAAGTTGTGGACCAAAGGCGAAGAAAGCGGTCATGTGCTTCATTTGGTTTCGATGAAGAACGATTGTGATAACGACACCTTATTGGTTGAAGTTCACCCCGAAGGGCCCACCTGCCATACGGGAACCGACACATGTTGGGGCGAGAAGAATGAAGAGCCGGTTATGTTCCTCAAAGAATTGCAGGATTTTATCGAAAAACGCTACAAAGAGATGCCTAAAGACTCGTATACTACCAGCTTGTTTGAGAGCGGTGTGAACAGAATGGCTCAAAAGGTAGGCGAAGAAGCCGTAGAGACAGTGATAGAAGCAACCAATGGCACACCCCAGAGAATGGTATATGAAGGGGCCGACTTGCTCTACCATCTCATCGTATTGCTCACTTCAAAAGGTTATCGTATTGAAGATTTAGCTCATGAATTAGTTGAAAGACATAGTAAATCATGGAAGAAGCATTAGTAAAATATCTGGATGTTGAAATAAAACAAGAAGGGACACTTGTTCTTGAACACGTCAACTTGGAATTTCACAAGGGTGAATTTATCTTTTTTATAGGTAAAGTAGGAACCGGAAAAACAAGTTTGATGAAAACGATGTATGGCGAACTCGATATCACATCGGGCGAAGCACGGGTTTTGGACAATGATATGACTACTATCAAAAGAAAAAATATTCCTCAGCTTCGTCGTCGCGTAGGTATTATCTTTCAAGATTTCCAACTCCTCATCGACCGTACGGTATACGAGAATTTAGCTTTTGTACTGAAAGCAACTGGATGGGACGATAAAGTAAAGATTGGCGAACGTATCGACGAAGTGCTGAATAAAGTAGGTATGCAAGACAAAGCCCAGAAAATGCCTAGCGAATTGTCTGGAGGAGAACAACAGCGTATTGTTATAGCAAGAGCTGTGCTCAACAATCCGGATATTATTCTGGCCGATGAACCCACCGGGAATCTCGATGCTGAAACGGGTGTTGATATTGTCAATTTATTGCAAGAGTTCAGCGAAAAGGGGACTTTGGTCATCATGAGCACTCACAATCTTCATATTGTTCGTAAGTTTAATGGCAAAGTGCTGGAACTGGAAGACAAAGGACTGACAGATGTAAGCAGCAAGTATGAAGAAGAAACAATTAAAGAAAATAACTAATAATTAAACACTGTACAAAATGAAAGTTTTAAAGTTTGGAGGAACTTCTGTAGGGTCGGTAGAGCGCATCAAAGAAGTAGCCAAATTAATTACCGACGGTGAACGTAATATAGTTGTCCTTTCGGCTATGTCGGGGACTACCAACACGTTGGTAGAGATTTCTAACTATTTGTCTCAAAAGAATCCAGAGGGTGCCAACGAGATCATCAACAAGCTGGAGGCTAAATATAAACAGACTGTCGACAGTCTGTACTCGACTGACGAATATAAACAGAAAGCTCTAGGAATCCTTAAAACTCATTTTGACGAACTGCGTTTGCTTGCTAAAGATATGTTCACGCTATTCGAAGAGAAAGTGGTATTGTCGAAAGGCGAACTTCTGTCAACGAATTTGATGCAGCTTTATCTCAACGAACAGCATGTAGCTTCCGTATTACTACCGGCATTGGACTTTATGCGCACCGATCGCAACAACGAACCGGATGCGGTATATATTAAAGAAAAGCTACAGACAATACTCGATACATACTCTGATACAAAGCTATTTATCACTCAAGGATATATTTGTCGAAACGCCTATGGCGAGATCGATAACTTGCAACGTGGCGGAAGCGACTACTCGGCTTCATTAATCGGTGCGGCAGCTGGAGCTTCCGAAATTCAGATATGGACAGATATTGACGGTATGCACAATAACGATCCGCGTTTTGTAGATCATACGCAACCCGTACGTCATCTACTATTCGAAGAAGCCGCAGAGTTGGCTTATTTCGGTGCCAAGATATTACACCCTACCTGCATCCAACCTGCAAAATATGCCAATATCCCCGTTCGTTTGCTCAATACGATGGACCCGTCCGCTCCCGGAACATTAATTTCTAACAGCACAGAACAAGGTATGATAAAAGCAGTAGCTGCTAAAGACAATATTACAGCAATCAAAATCAAATCGAGCCGTATGCTATTGGCTTACGGATTCTTGCGCAAAGTATTTGAGATATTCGAAAGTTATCGCACTTCTATCGATATGATTTGCACATCCGAAGTAGGTGTTTCAATCACAATCGACAACACAACTCATCTGAAAGATATTCTCGACGATTTGAAAAAATATGGTACTGTGACCGTAGATCATGACATGTGCATCATCTGTGTTGTAGGCGATTTGGAATGGGACAATGTAGGGTTCGAAGCCAAAGCGATCGAAGCGATGGGCGACATACAAGTTCGAATGATTTCGTACGGCGGCAGTAACTACAACATCTCAATGCTGATACGTCAAGAAGATAAAAAGAAAGCCTTACAGTCTTTGAGCAACAAATTATTTGCAAATAAGTAATTCAATGAACTATCAATTTCCATTAGAAAGGCTCTCTACCTATCAGACTCCTTTCTACTATTATGATTTGGATCTATTGACCCAAACGCTTGATTGCATCACCAAAGAAGCCAGCCGCTATGCTAACTTCCACGTTCATTATGCCGTCAAAGCCAACGTAAATCCTAGCGTACTGTCTTTGATCGCTCAGAAGAACTTTGGAGCCGATTGTGTCAGCGGTGGCGAAATAGAGGCTGTATTGAAAGCCGGATTTCCTGCCAACAAAATAGTATTTGCAGGAGTAGGCAAATCCGATAAAGAAATAAGGCTGGGCTTGAAAACAGGTATTGCTTGTTTCAATGTGGAGTCCGTACCCGAGTTGGAAGTTATCAATCAGTTGGCACAACGTCAACATTGCATTGCCAACGTGGCTTTTCGCATCAATCCGAATGTAGGAGCCCATACACACGCCAATATTACCACCGGACTGGCCGAAAACAAATTCGGTATCAGCATGAACGACATGGACAAAGTCATAGATATGGCTTTGCAGATGAAGAATATAAAATTCACCGGACTGCATTTCCATATCGGTTCGCAGATATTGGTCATGGACGACTTTATTGCTCTATGCCAACGGATAAACGAACTGCAAGACAAACTTGAAGCAAGAGGCATTCATTTGGAGAATATAAATGTAGGAGGGGGCCTAGGTATTGATTACAAACAACCCGACAAGAATCTTATTCCCGATTTTGCAACCTACTTTGCGACCTATGCCGAACATCTGAAATTGAGAGAAGGACAAGAACTGCATTTCGAACTGGGTAGAAGTGTCGTAGGACAATGCGGAACACTCATCTCAGGCGTTCTTTATGTAAAGCAGGGCACCAACAAACAATTTGCTATTCTTGATGCCGGCTTCACCGATTTGATTCGGCCGGCTCTTTACCACGCCCATCATCTGATTGAAAATCTTTCGTCGGAGGCTCCAAAGAAGAAATATGATGTCGTTGGTCCCATTTGCGAATCAACAGATGTTTTCGACAAGGATGTTAAATTAAATGAGACAAAACGTGGTGATATCATTGCTATCCGTTCGGCTGGAGCCTATGGAGAAATTATGGCATCACAATATAATTGTCGAAAGCTTCCGAAAGGATATCTTTTTTAATAAAAATATTAAATATTCTCAGAAATTGTAATTACCTTTGCACGCTGTTAAGCAATGTATGTCTTATAGAATTATTAAAGAGAGTTTGTTTTAAGTCAGGTAATTTATGAAAAGAATGATTGCAGGATTTGTTTTCCTGCTATTGGTTTTGGGTTCTTGCAACAACAAAAAAAGCAACAATCTTCCTACTCGAATATCCGATTCCATCCATCGTTTGAACGAAGATTCGTTAGCTCAGGCAGCCAAAGGTCCTCACCAGACCAATGCCGATGAATTGTTTAATGATTTCATTTACAATTTTGCATCCGACCCCACAATTCAACGCCAACGAATAGTCTTTCCGCTATTGGTTGACAATGGTGGAAAAAAATCATTTATTGATGCCCGTCATTGGAAACACGATTATCTGTTTATCCATCAAAAGATTTACACATTGATATTTGATCGCCAGAAAGACATGGATTTGGTGAACGATACATCTTTGAAGAGTGTACAAGTGGAGTGGCTCTATCCTAAAAACAAGATGGTGAAACATTACAACTTCAAAAGGGTACGAGGCATATGGTTGCTCGAGTCCATCAATATGAGTCACATGACGAATATCGAAGACGAGACGTTCCTCAATTTCTATGGCCGCTTCTCCACCGACAGTTTGTTTCAGGCTCAGAGAGTGTGCCAACCGCTGAAGTTTGTCACCGCCAATCCCGATGATGACTTTTCGATGATAGAGGCTACGATCGATGTAAGTCAATGGTTTGCATTCAAACCACAGTTACCTGTACTCCAAATGTCTAACATCAACTATGGACAGCAAAACTCTGACAACTCGATGCAAAAAATTGTGGCTTTCAAAGGCGTAAGCAATGGCTTCTCTAATATGCTTTATTTTCGCAAGAAAGCGGGCAAATGGAAGCTCTATAAGTTTGAAGACACGAGTATATAAGATATATACCAAAAATGATAAATGAAGTAGATTATTCACTCCTCGGACACAATACTTTCGGCATCGCCGCTACAGCATCCAGGTATGTAGAATACGAATCGGTAGCCGAGCTGAAGCAATTCATAGCGTCGGGTACACTAACCGAACCCTATCTGCACATCGGACAGGGTAGTAATCTGCTTTTCACCGACAATTATCCAGGTATCATCCTGCACTCACGTATCAAAGGCAAAGAAGTGATGTACGAAACCGACGATGACATCATTGTGCGTGTAGGAGGTGGTGAAATTTGGGACGAATGGGTAGCTTATTGTGTAGAACACGAATGGTACGGGGCCGAAAACCTTTCGCTCATTCCAGGTGAAGTAGGAGCGGGGGCTGTTCAAAATATCGGTGCCTATGGGGTAGAGGTAAAAGACATCATACAGTGTGTAGAGACAATCGATGCAGCAGGTGAAGATTGTATTTTCACCAACCCTCAATGCCAATATGGTTACCGCCAGAGTCTTTTCAAACGTCCCGACATGAAGCGCTATTTTGTCACTTATGTCACTTTCAGACTTAAAAAGAAAGCTTGCTATCATTTGGATTACGGTTCTATCCGTACCGAATTGGAAAAATATACTTCTCCTTCTTTAGCTAATGTACGGCAAGCCATCATTTCGATACGTTCCAACAAGTTGCCCGATCCTCAAACGATAGGCAATGCAGGTAGCTTCTTTATGAATCCTATTATTTCGCGCAAGAGGTTTGAGCAGATCCAACAAAGTTATCCTCATATTCCTTTTTACGAGATAGATGCATTCAATATTAAAGTACCGGCGGGATGGATAATAGAACAATGCGGATGGAAAGGAAAGTCGCTCGGACCGGTTGCCGTATACGACAAGCAGGCTTTGATACTCGTAAACAAAGGTGGAGCCTCGGGCAAAGACGTCGTTGCTCTAAGCGATGCAATCAGACAATCTGTCTTTAGTAAATTCAATATTGATATTCACCCGGAAGTAAACTTTATCTAAAGTAATACTTTAAAAAGATAAAAGCCATCATGAATAGCATGCAAGTTCAAATATTGGGTAGCGGAACTTCAACAGGTGTGCCTCAGATAGGTTGCACTTGTCAGGTTTGTACTTCTCCCGACATACACGACAAACGGCTGCGCTGTTCTTCGTTAGTCACCATAGGCAATACACGTATTCTTATTGACTGTGGGCCCGATTTCCGTGAGCAAATGCTTCATATACCGTTTGCTCCAATTGATGCGGTGCTCATCACACACGAGCACTACGACCACGTAGGCGGTTTGGATGATCTGCGCCCGTTTTGCGAGTTTTCTCCTATCCCGATCTTTAGCGACAAGCGCAGTTGCGATTCCATCAGACTGCGGATGCCCTACTGTTTCAAAGAAGGAAAGCTCTATCCGGGTGTCCCTCAACTGTCTTTGCACCAGATTTATCCTTTTCATCCCTTTCGGGTGAAAGACGTTGAAATTATGCCATTCGAAGTCACTCATGGCAATATCCCTATTCTCGGATTCCGCATCAATCAACTCGGATATATCACAGATATGTCTACTCTGTCAGATATGTCTTTCAATACCCTCCACGGCATTGATACGCTTATTCTGAATGCACTTCGCATACAGCCTCACCATTCTCACCAAAACATCGACGAAGCTATAGTCGCCGCCCAGCGCATTGATGCCAGGCAAACTTTCTTCGTACACATGAGTCATCAGGCGGGACTGCACAAAGAGCTGAACGACAAACTTCCCGACAATATCCGGTTGGCCTACGACGGGCAAGTCATAAACGTATCCGATGAAGTGCGTCAAAAAGCCTTCAATCCGAACTCATTTCAATAATAACAAGAAGAATAGGGAGAGAGAGCGATAAAACATCGCCCAAAATCATCGTTTACAGATTCTGGCGAAATCGCAGTATTGACACCGTTTCGTGTCTTCCGTTTGTACAAAGGGAATATCCCGATTGAATATCTCGTGTATCAGTGCCGATAGCTCGCTACGAAATTCATCTTCGTATGTCGCTATGTCCTCTATCGTTTCTTTAGGCTTTCTAGGTTCGCCTATCTGAATATCCGAAGAATACTCTTTACCGGCTGCCCTATGAATATAAAGCAACGTAGGCTTCACTTTCTTACCGGGCATCTTGTTGCCTACAATCGAAGCATACAGAAACGCCTGAAAGATATAATTGGCACGCTCTTGATCCTTCTGAAACAGATCGCTCACAGCGGCAATAGATTTCGGATTTCCTCCCGTCTTATAGTCCACTATGCGTATTGTACCATCTTTTTCGTCCATCCGGTCTATCGTTCCTCCTACATTGATGTCGATACTTCCTGCGGGGGTATCCAAGTGCAACGGCTCCTTCACCTTTTTCTCTTCGCCCACTATCGTGAACGGTGTACGACGTTTGTCGAAGTTTAGCAGCTGCTTCACGTAGGTTTCTATCACTCTGAAGTTGATGAGATACGTACCGTTATAGTCAGCCTTTTCGTTCACGCCTATCTTGAAGAACTCTGTTTTGAAAGCGTCATCCACAATTTCATGCAACGACTTCGGATTCTTCAAAAAGGCCTCTATGGCTTCGCCGCTTACGACCTTTCCATCGCGCACTATCACTTTATAAGCCATCTCGGCCGCTTTGTGGAAGATGGTACCGAACATCGGCGAGTTTATTTCCACCGTGACTTCGTCGGGCACTTTGACGGCAGCCACATACTGAAAGAAGAAGCGCAACGAACAATCCATATAATGGTTCAGTGCCGATGGCGAAAGCACCGCATGAGGACGCACATTCGTATCGAAATGCCTCAACAAGAGCTTCATTACTTCGTCCGTCTTCTGCACTGTCAATTCTTCTATCTGGCTGGGCGATTGTTTGGCCTCAAGCATCTTGCGCTCTATACTGTACGGATATTCCACCAACAGCTGCAACATGAAGCGCGACATTTCGCCTTTGCTCAACCCTGTCGTTGTCGAATTATATAGCAAGGTGATGTTCTCCGCACGCTGAATCAGCCGATAGAAGTAGTAAGCATAGACAGCGTTCTTGTGCTCTATCGTGGTCATCCCGAAAGCCTTTCGCAGATTATAGGGGATGAACGACACTTCACTGCCCCCCTTGGGCAACTGTCCTTCGTTGAGCGAGAGCATCAGCAGATTGCTGAAGTCGAGGTTACGGGTTTCGAGTACTCCCATCACCTGCATACCGATAGCCGGCTCACCATGAAAAGGAATCGAGGCACCATGCAATATGTTACGGAGCAAGCGGTTCAGCGTATGCGATGAGATCACTATCTGTTGTTCTTCGATGAGCGAGAGCAACCGGTTGATCTTCACATAGCTTTGGTAGAGCGACTCTCGATATAGCTGGTCGTACAATTCGGTATCCGATGCCACTTCCTCGTCGTCTTCCGCTTCCGGTTTCCGATAGAGCGATGCTATATCCTGTATCAAGTTTATCAAGTAACGGCACAAGGCGATGTTACCGTTTTGCCACACAAACACCATTTGCAGAAAATCATCTTCGTGCAACTCCGACGGTAATGCATAGGGATGATTATTGAGCGTCAGTTCGCGAAGCAGCGATGCCGCCTTATCCGATTTCTTTTGAACGTATGGATGATTCAGCACCAACCGGACGTTGGCGTACGCAAATTGTCCCGTATCGGCCTTGTAGCCTTCTGTTTGAAGATCGATCACCGCCTTTATGAAACTATAGATCGGCGTCTGCGACAGTGGGAACCCCATTGTCACATTCACATTCTGCACCGTATCGGGTATGGAATGCAGCACAGGCAACAGCAATGCTTCATTGCACAGCACCACAGCGTTCTCTTTTTCGGCACAGCCTTCCGGCAGTTGTTTTGCCCACTGCGACAGATAACGGGCTTGAGCGTTTTCAGACGAGGCGGCAATGAACCGAATCCTCTTGGGTGTAGCCAGATGACTGAAATAATCACCGTCAAGTTCGTTACCGAATAGGGCTAAGTTTTGACCGATAAACTCACCGGCTTCATAGTTGCAGTATTTGCCCACCTCCGGCATGTAATACGTGTCATAGTCCCAATAGAACATGGCTTTGCCGCAATCTTTCACTATCGAAAAGAAACGCTTCTCCACCTTATTCAGCACGTTGAATCCTACAAACACATAATGATCGTAAGGCAGTTCGTCGGGGGTTATTCTATCTATCACAGAGCGGTATAGCATGCCTTCGTATGCGATACCCATTTCTTCCAGCTTTGCACGGTAGGCATGATAGATATCTTTCAATCTGTTCCACGAAGTGGCAAAGCGGTCTTTCAGTTCGGTGTGTTTCTCCATCGAGAAATTCTGAAAAAACTGTTCCAACGCCTTTACTTGTTCTTCGTTCAGAAAGTTCAGGTCGTTCATCTCGTTCTTCAGGTCACGCAAGTTTTCAAAGATGCGGTCGGCATCTACCAGATTCTTGTCTACATCGTCAAAGTCGCCTATCAGTAGTTGTCCCCAGGGGTAGAAGCTGTCCAGCGATTCGTCGCTTCCCGTCTGGCATATATAGATATTATACAGCACGGCAGCCAGCAAGATAGGGTCGCCTTTCTTCAACGGAGAGAGTTTTTGCAACAAGTCGCTGATGCTCACATATACCGGTGCCCACATGGGGCCGCTCCCTTCTTGGGCCAGGTATTCGTTGAAGAACAAGCCGGCACGCTTATTCGGAAAGACGATGGCCGTCTTCGAAAAGTCACCGTTCAGTTTGCCGAACAGATCGTGCGCTACATCTTGCAAGAAAGTTTTCATACGTCGATAGACATGATATAATCGTTCATAAAATAGCCGTTGCCGATAGCAAAATCGCCTTGGCGCACCAACTTCATTCCCATACGTCTGTAAAAGTCCAGCGCCCTGTTCTGACGGTTCACATGGAGTTCCATGCGGCAAGGCTCCGGATGCACTTCTTTGATATAACCCATAGCGGCCTCTAACAAGAAACGTCCGCAATGTGCATGCTGAAAGTAGGGTAGAACATATATCTTCTGAAGGTTAAACAAATCTTCGGCTTCCTGCTGTATCGAGATATAGCCGCAGGCTTCGCATTCTTCGTAAGCTACGAAGTATACATGCCCTTCTTCTTCCATCTGCTTCTGTATGTTGGCAGGATTGTACATCCAGTCCATCATATAGTCTATCTGTTCCTTGTCCAATATCTCGGCATAGGTTTCGGGGAATACCCTTTCCGCCAAAGAGGCAATCAACCGGCAATCGCAGACATCGGCTTTTCTCAACGTGAACATTTACGAGGCCCTCTATTTAGTACGACAGTATTTCATTACCCGTGTCGGTTATCAATATCAGGTTTTCCCATTGAGCGGAGGGTAGACCGTCTTCCGTGCACACCGTCCAGTCGTCGTCTTCGTCTATAAAGACATCGTAAGCTCCCATATTGATCATCGGCTCTATCGTGAAGGTCATGCCCGGCACAAGTACCATTCCGGTACCTTTCTTGCCAAAATGCTCCACATCCGGATCTTCATGAAACTCCACTCCACAGCCGTGTCCACAGAGGTCTCTCACTACGCTGTAGCCGTTCTTCTCGGCATGCTCCTGTATGGCGGCTCCTACATCTCCCAGTTGTGCCCAGGGTTGTGCAGTCTTTATGCCTATCTCCATACATTCTTTGGTCACCTGCACCAGTTTCTGCATCTCGAGCGATACGTCGCCTATCATAAACATTCTCGAGGCGTCGCCATAAAAACCTTTGTATATGGTCGATACGTCCACATTCACAATGTCGCCGTTCTGCAATATCTCATCTTTGCTCGGTATGCCGTGGCACACCACTTCATTGATGCTCGTACATACGCTTTTCGGAAATCCGTCGAAGTTAAGCGTTGCCGGTATGGCATCGTGGTTCGAAGTATATTCGTACACCAGCAAGTCTATTTCCTGTGTCGACATACCTTCGTGGATGTGTGCCGCTACATAGTCCAGCACACCCGTATTGATGTTACAAGCTTCTCTTATTCCTTTCAACTGTTCCGGAGTTCGCAATATCTTTTTGCTCGGCATCCGATAGCCGCGACGTTTCAATTCCTGCGCCTTTTTTTCTACTTCTTCCGGATAATTGGATGGGGTATACCGGTTCCCCTTCATCATTTTTTTCATTGACACGATCTCTTTTATCATTACTCCTTTTTCTTCGAAGTTTCAACAAAATTACATATTTTTATCGGATTTCTTTTCATAATTCACAAAAATTACTTATTTTGCGAGCTCATAAGTGTTACTTGTACTGTGAATATAAACCACTAAATATAAAAAAATATGTTTGAAAGTCTTGATCCTTCGTTAATTAACTGGTCGCGCTTGCAATTTGCGGTGACAGCGATGTATCACTGGATATTCGTACCGTTAACCTTAGGTATTACAGTGATAATTGCCATTATGGAAACGATTTATTATCGTACCGGGCTCGAAAAGTGGAAAAAAACCACTAAATTCTGGATGAAACTTTTTGGTATCAATTTCAGTGTCGGCATTGCCACCGGTTTAATCCTCGAATTTGAGTTCGGAACCAATTGGAGCAATTACTCTTGGTTGGTAGGCGATATATTCGGCGCGCCGCTGGCCATCGAAGGAATCGTCGCCTTTTTCCTCGAAACTACATTTATCGGGGTCATGTTCTTCGGATGGAACAAAGTAAGCAAGGGCTTTCATCTCACAGCTTCGTGGCTCACCTGTCTCGGGGCTACTATGTCGGCTTGGTGGATCTTGGTAGCAAACGCATGGATGCAATATCCCACAGGTATGAAATTCAACCTCGACACCATGCGCAACGAAATGACCAACTTCGCCGCTGTTGCTCTGTCTCCCGTTGCGGTCAACAAGTTTCTGCACACCGTCCTTTCCGGATGGATCGTTGCCGCTGCCTTTGTAGTGGGCATCAGTTGCTGGTACCTCATCCGTGGTAGAGAAAAAGACTTTGCTATCAGTTCGCTCAAGATAGCTACCGTCATAGGACTTTTCGCTTCTCTATGTTCGTTATGGTCGGGCGATGGATCGGCCTATCAGGTAGCCCGCACCCAACCCATGAAACTAGCTGCCATGGAAGGGCTATACAACGGACGCCAGAATTGCGGACTCATAGGTGTAGGTATTCTCAAATCTTCCGACAAACTGATAGGTTCCAAACAAGATCCTTTCGTTTGCAAAATAGAAATACCCTCCTTGCTATCGCTGCTCGCCAATCGCAGTGCCAATAGTTTCGTTCCCGGTGTGAACGATATTATAAATGGTGGATACAAACAGGCCGACGGCACTATGGCGATGTCCATTGCCAACAAGATTGCTTCGGGCAAGACGGCCATGTCAGCTCTCGGTGCCTATCGCGCTGCCAGCAAGGCAAAACTTCCGGCAGATGCTGCTTTGGCCAAACACGTGTTTAATGCCAATGTGGGAAACATGGGATACGGATACCTCAAATCGCCCGAACAGGCGGTACCCAATGTGCCTCTCACATTCTATTCATTTCACCTGATGATCATACTGGGATGTTACTTCATCTTGCTCTTCATTATCACCACCGTTGTGGCATTCCAATACGACTTCACCCGTAAGCGTTGGTTGCAGTTCGTTTCGCTATGGTCCATACCGTTGGCCTATATCGCCGGTATGACAGGATGGATGGTAGCCGAAGTGGGCCGTCAGCCGTGGTGCATACAGGACATGCTGCCTTGCAATGCAGCCATCTCCAAAGTCGATGTAGGCGCTGTGCAAACGTCGTTCTTCATTTTTGTCACTATCTTCACCGTACTGCTCATTGCAGCTATCGGTATCATGGTAAAGGCGATCAAGAAAGGACCGCAAATAGAACCGGAAGTATAAGGACTCATATAAAAAACAAATAGATTATGTATACCTTTCTACAATATTATTGGTGGGCAGTGGTGTCGTTATTGGGTGCCCTGCTGGTATTTCTGCTCTTTGTGCAAGGAGGCAACTCCATGTTGTTCTGCATTGGCAAGACAGACCAAAGCCGCAAACTCATGATCAACTCCACCGGGCGCAAATGGGAATATACCTTTACCACGCTGGTCACTTTCGGAGGTGCCTTCTTCGCATCCTTCCCCCTGTTCTACAGCACCAGTTTCGGCGGGGCCTATTGGCTGTGGATGATCATTCTCTTCACATTTGTGTTGCAAGCCGTCAGCTACGAGTTTCACGATAAGCTGGGCAATCTGCTGGGCAAGCGCACATACGAGAGCTTTCTGGTCATCAACGGTACTATCGCTCCCATCTTGTTGGGCGGAGCCGTTGCCACCTTCTTCACCGGTAGCGACTTCTACATCAACAAGAACAATATTTCGGATACCATGATGCCCGTCATCAGCCAATGGGGAAACAGCGGGCACGGACTCGACGCTCTGCTCAATCCATGGAATGTCATTCTCGGTGTAGCGGTATTCTTTCTGGTGCGCATCTTGGGAGCGCTCTATTTCATCAACAACATAGACGACAAAGACGTTGTTACCCGCTCTCGCAAAGCGCTGTTGATGAACACGATTCTCTTTCTGGTATTCTTCCTCACATTCGTTATCCGCACCCTCTTTGCCGACGGCTACGCTGTACACCCAGACGAAACGATCTACATGGAGCCCTACAAATACTTTACCAACCTGCTTGCCATGCCTATGGTACTCATCCTCTTCCTGCTCGGAGTAGTAGGAGTACTCTTCGGCATCCTTCGCACATACTTCAGCACCACTTTCGACAAGGGCATCTGGTTTGCCGGCACCGGCACCGTCCTCACCGTATGGGCACTTTTCTTGCTGGTAGGCTATCATGGCACATCCTATTATCCATCGTGTACCAACCTGCAAAGTTCGCTCACCATTCAAAACAGTTGTTCGAGCTTCTTCACACTCAACGTCATGATGTGGGTATCGTTTCTGGTACCGTTCGTGCTCGTCTACATCTTCTATGTGTGGCGCAAGCTCAACAGTCACAAGATAGGAGAAGAAGAGGGTAAAACCGAAGACTTGTATTAATGCGCATGCAACTTCAAGGTAAATAAAAACGCTTAAATAAAAAAAGAGAGAGTGTATTCAGCACTCTCTCTTTTTATTTAAGCTTCGCATCATCTACGCCGCTTATACCACCAGATCAAGAAACCCGATATGGGCAAGGTCGCACCGATTAATCCGGCCAGAAATGTGAGCAACTTACCCACAGGTCCCATCCAGTTGCCGGTATGAAGCACCCATATGACATTGTCTACTTTATTGCCTGTAATCACAGACGGTGGCACATCACTAGCTATTTTGCCCGTCACCCGATCAAAAAAGAGATCTTTGGGGCTTTCCGCACTTTTCAGTCCTATACGATTGGATACCCTTACGTTATAATAAGGGCCATCCGGCCTGTATGTGGCAACTTGCGCTTCTTTCTTGTCGGGGTACATACGAAATGCAGCGTCTACAGCATCATTTATGTGAAATACCGAATGGCCCTTATCCGCATCCGAAAAGACTCTTTCCGACTTCCAGTGATGGGGATCAACTCCACCGAATAAACGCATCGTTGCATTTCCCAAAGGTTCGAAAGCTATAATCAGACCGGTGACCAGCAAGATGGAGACAAACAAAAGGGTATATACTCCGAATACTTTATGAAAGTCATAGTTCACCCGCTTGAAAGGTGCCTTCCATTTCACTGTAAACGCTCCTTTGCGTGCCGACTTGTTCCACCGCTTGGGCCACCACAGATAAATACCTGTTATCAGCTCTATGAGGAATATCAGCGTGGCGATATCTATAATCCATTGTCCCGGTTTGCCCAACAAGAGCGAATGATGCAGATGGGCTACCGTATAGAAGAAATAAATCGTTCCGTCATCTTTCAGTATTTCTCCGGTATACGGATTCATGTACACCATACGTAGACCGGCTTCTTTACTATAGGTATTGAATCGCACACTACGACGAGCATCCCGATAGGCAACCATATATGCGGGAGATTTACGACCGGGATAAGTTGTTTTCAAAATCTCCATCAACTTCTCAGCCGGCATACGACTGGGCAATATTTCTTTTACATAACGGGCATCTCCGGCACAATGATCTACTATTTCATCACTATAAACGAATATTGTCCCTGTAATACAAACGAAAATCAGAATCAATGCAGAGATCATTCCCGGCCAAAGATGAAGCCATTTCATCAATGACCTTGATCTGTTCTTTTTCTTCAAGTTAGCAGCCATAATCACTTACATGCGTTATTGTTATTATCAGAATCGATAGGTCACATTGGCAAGAAATTGCCTCGGAGATTGCAGTTCCGCATAGTAGTCTCCCAAGATGTAATGCTTATCGGTCAAGTTGTTTATCTTGGCACCGATTCTAAACTTCTCGTATTCGTAGAATACGGTAGCATCCAGTTTCCCATATCCTGCAACTTTAAAGTTGTTGGACGAATCGATAAAGCTGCTGCTGGCAAAGTTGCCGCCTAGCCCGATGCCAAATCCCTTCAGACTACCGGATGTTAGTTTATGTCCAATCCAGAAGTTAGCCAAATGTCTCGGAGTAGCCACATCTCTCAGTCCGTCGGCGCTACCCTTCTGAAATTTGTTATCATTATAGCCATATCCCAATATGACGTGCATTCCCTTAAAAGGATTGGCTATCACATCAATTTCAAATCCCTTGCTTTTCTGAGAACCGTCCTGCACCGAATACGATGCCACTGCCGAACCTTTCGGAGCCGCTACAGACCGAACGCGATCATCTACTTTTATATGATATACACTGATCGTGCTGTTTAGCTTTCCACCCAGAAGTTCGAGCTTCACTCCACCTTCGTATTGAAAAGCATGTTCGGGTTTAAACGATTCTACAACACCATCGGGGTTGGCCGGGGCCGGCCCTTTATTGCTAAATCCATTCATGTAATTGCCGAACAACGACACCTGATTCTTTATCACTTGATAGACAACACCCAACTTCGGAGACCAGGCAGACTGCATATAGTTGTTTTGTACATCGTCGAAACGGTCGAAACGAAGAGAAGCCATCACATCCAAACGGTTTGTGATATTGATGACATCAGAAGCATACGCACTATACGTACGCGTAAAACGACGGGTTGCCACAGCTCTGTTCGGATTGGCCATCAAACTATTGTATTTATCTATATAGACAGGAAAGGTAGTAGTGCCCTGAATCGCTATATTTCCGGTCACACTATTCAATTTCTTATCGTAGCTGTTGACGGTAAGGCGTGTATCGACCGTCGTCAGCTTCGTATAGTCAAGTCCTACAAGTACTCTATTGCGCAAGGAACCGATCATGAAATCGCCGTTAAAGTTCTGCTGAACCTGCTGGGTCGTGAAGATACTGGGTATATGCATGAATCTCCGGCTCAAGCTATCTTTAGAAGCCACATCGAGAAACAGATAATTGGCATCATTGTCCGAGCGCGAATGCGAGAACAAGGTATGCGAAGTCCATTTGTCGGAGATCTTATAAACCGCTTCTCCAAAAAGATTTAAAACCTCAGCCTTACTAGTCACATCGTTCGATGCAAAAGATTTATTCCAATCAAAATTCAAATCTTCCACGCTATTTATCCCCATAGGCTTCAAGCTGCCGGGCAAATTTATATAAGAAATAGTACGGTTGGACTTGAAATATTCGGCTTCAATAGTCAACGTAAGCCTATCGTTCGGTTTCAAAGTCAAGGTAGGGCTAACCATAAAAGTCTTGTTGATGCCATAATCCTGAAAGCTGTTTTCCTTGTGAAGAGCTGTATTTATTCTGAACAGCGCTTTACCATTCGCATCGAGCGGAGTATTATAGTCGGCCGCGATACGCCCAAGTCCCCAAGCGCCTCCCGTCAGACTCACTTCTCCACCAACACCTTCAAAAGCCCTTTTAGTCACACGATTTATCAAACCACCGTAAGAAATAAGAGTCGAACCAAACAACGTTGCCGAAGGTCCCTTTATGACTTCCACACTTTCCAGATTGGCAGGGTCGGAGAGCGAAACAAAATTCGTAGCCATACCGTTACGGATAGATCCCGCACCGTTAGCTCCCGCAAAACCTCGCAAACGCATACCCAGACCTGTACCACCCGATCCTACGCCAAGAGTAGCAGCCGACACACCGGGAGAAGAAGTCAATACATTCCGAAAGTCGACGGCAAGCTGCTCGCTCAACAGCTCCTTTGGAATCACCGTATAAACCTGCGGATTCTCCAAGTTTTTGAGCGGCATACGCGCCACATAACTTGATTTTTTCTCGGCAAACTTCCGTATCATTCCGTTCACCACAACCTCATCGAGCATGCGTGCAGAAACATCGATTTTCACACTACCTACATCGGTAGTCCTACCCGCCAGAACCTTCACTTCGCGTTCCAAAGCCTTACCTCCTAAATAAGAGAACTTTAATATATAATCGCCCGGTTTTATAGAAAACGAGAACATTCCATTTTCATCGGTATATACACCCATAGCCGTTCCTTTGACACTCACAGCAGCAGCTTCAACATTTGTTTCATCTGCCAATGAAACCACCTTACCCGTAAGTTCCCCGTTTTGTGCATACCCATAAGTCACGCATACCGATAATAACAATAGAGGGAAAAGCCGTTTCACTAAATTCAAATTTTTCTTCATTTATCTTTCTTTAAATTAAATGTGGTGCAAAGATAGAAACAAGCCCGAATTCCTACAATCACCAGAAATAGGCATATTAGAATGTCGCAGATACCTACAAATGGTGATTTCATCGTAACAGAGTAGAGTAGGAGGCTGCCCTATTTGCGCAGCCTTTCAAACTCGGGTATGGCGTCAAAGCAGGGGCATTCCTTGATGCATTCAAACTTCTCTATTTTACCGTTTTCGTCTACTCCTCCCTCGTAGCAAACGCCGATAGATTCGCGATTGTGTCTGTCTTTAATCTTCATTTTCTGAGTGGTCAGAAAACGAAGCAAAAGAACCACCGGCGCATCTTTACCAGTCTCATTCCGCACCGGTATGAAGCCGCAAATCCATAAACGTTTCCGATAAACGAGGGCAGAAGCCAAAGTTCTTTGGATTATGCCGAGCGTAGGAAAGGTCGGCGATAGCCAACTCTTGCTCTCCTTCGTCGTTTGAACGAAATGGATTTATCGACTTCATACTCGGCACTTCATGGAGACGTAAAGCTGAAGCCGGGCCAAGTGGATTGGACATGTATTGGACAATATCCACGCTTCCATTACTATAACTTCATAATACCAACCATGAAATATACGTTCAATTGCATCCAATAAGCTCTAATTCTGTCCAATCCAAGTTCAGCATAAATTCCCTGCTTCGTCCCTACAAGTATCTAATTGCGTCCAATCCTAGTCCATATCCGGAGGTTTTCCGGCTTCACGAACTTTCGCTCTACAAATCGGGCGAGTATGGGGTTAGGAAATTCATACCGTTCAAACGACCAAAGGGAGAGCGTTTATGAATTTTCAAGCCCAGACCGCTTGATTTGGAGTGAAATTCGTGCGCCGGCAGTTTTCTTTGCTTCGTTTCTTTGTCTGAACAAAGAAATGAAGATTTAAGTGAGCGCTGGTGTTCTTCTTGTTTCGTTCTTCTGTCTGCACAGAAGAATGAAAATTTAATCTGTACAGAAGAATGAAAACCTAACCCATAGACTCGTCGCCAGGCTTGTCGCCGCCAGTATTGACTCCGGTATTCGACCCCGACTCTTTAAGCTGCGCTTTGAGCAGCGCTTTCTGTTCGGTGACAGTTGCTTTCTTCTCGAACACGATATTTTGCGTTCGGGTTTCAGGTCCTTGCATGGATGAAACACCACCCGAATGTCATGGATCAGGTCGGTATTGAAATACAATTTTAACATTATAAATATACTATTTGTCGGTTTATTTGCCTACAATTCCAATGTATTAAATACTTTGTTAGCTAATTATAGCTGATTTGAGCTTGTTTAAATAGCATGTGTATTGTGTTATTTTATATCTTTGTAGAAATCTTAAAATATAATTTATGAGCAAAGAATTTAAAATACGTGCGATGGGCAAAACGGAATTGGCCATGTATTACAACAGTCATTTATCTGCCAGCGGAGCGTTGCAAACTCTACGACGCTGGATCAATTTCAATCCGAATCTTGTCCAAGAGTTGGAAGAAGTAGGATACAACAAATATTCTCACACCTATCGCCCCATCGACGTACACATTATCGTGAAATACCTGGGGGAGCCTTAAATAGAGCAAGAGTTCAAGCCGTGCGCTCCGAACTTCTTTAAATCTAAATTCTCAGTATTCATCTTCCGGTACAAACCGCAGCCGCTTCTTAGGGCGGCATAGCCGGTACATTAGCTACGGCTGCTTCTACATGCATGCAGAAACAGCCCTTAGAATCGCTTTGTGTCTATTTTTTAGAACTTGTTTTGATGGTATCGATCAGCATTCAAAACAAATGTTGATAACCTGAATTATTTTTTTAACTATTAAATTTTAATTATGAGCGAAAATTCAATCGGCCAAACGCCGCCGTTCGAGATGACCTATTGCCCTTCCATCTCGAAGGTACAGGGCACCATTACCTTAACCAAGTATCATGAACTCATCACCACGGGATTCGTGCGCCCGCAGATAGAAGCCATCCGACAGGCTGCCGCCCAGGGCGACAAAGAGCGTTGCGCCACCCTCAAGCGGTCGCTGCCCGCCGTTATCGTGGGTGCCGTGTTCGAAGAACAACGCAAGAAAGAGGGCTTCCGCCGCGGACTGTGCCAGCTGGTGCTCGACGTGGACAAGCTCGACGCTCCGCAACTGGCGGACCTCACCACCTACCTGCGTAAAGATCCCATCGTGCACTATTTCAACATCAGTCCCAGCGGCAACGGCGTGAAGATATTCATCAGCTACACCACCGAGTCGGGCGAAGTGCCCACCGACTGGGCCACCTACGAGGCGCTCCACCATACCGCCTACGATTATGTGGTAGATGCTTTCCGCCAGTGCTACGGCTACGACATCGACACCACCGGGCGCGATCCCATGCGCATCTGCTTCCTCTCGTACGACCCCGAGGCGTACTACAACCCGCAGCCCAATGTCGTAGTGGTGGCCTTCGATGCCGCCACATGCTCGTCGCGCGGGGAGGCGAAAGGGGAGGAGAGCGAGCCTGCCGCCACCGCCAAACCGCCTACATATCTGTTCGAAGGCAAGTCGAAAGAGAACCTCGAATCGCTGCTCACACTCACACGGGCCAGCGAAGATAGGCTGGACGCACTCTTCGTCATCATCTGCAAAAACCTCTACAGCGCGGGCGACCGATTCAAGGACGGCAGCCGCAACGACTTCGTCTACAAGGCGGCGTGCGAACTCAACAAGTATGGCATACCCCGCGATAAAGCCCTCGTGCTCATTCCGCGCTCCATGCACAAAATCATCGAGATAGAGACCGATGCATCGTTCGAGAAAAAGGTCGTGACGCCGCTCCCCACCCCCGAAGTGGAGAGTACGGTGAAGAGCGCCTACGACAACAACCGCGCCGAGCACGCCACCGCCAAACTGTTTGCCCCGCTCATGAAGCACATCTACCTGCAAGTCGAAATACAGCGCGCCGTATGGCTGCGCAAGAACCTGCTGTCGCTCCGAATCGAATACTACCGCCGCACCGACCGCAAGCTCACCGGTAAGGAGCACTACAAAGAGTTTGACGACAACCTCGAAAATCACTTCTCCCTGCGACTCAAAGAAATGGGACATCTCGTTAACCCCAAACAGGTGCATGAACTGGTCAACTCGCCCTTCACTCCGGCGTTCGACCCCGTAGAGACCTACCTCGAATCGCTTCCCGCATGGGACGGATCCGACCACATCGGCCGCTTTGCCGACTCCGTCTGTACCAACGACCCCGATCGCTTCCGGCGGCTGCTCACCATGTGGTACGTGGGTATGATCAAGTCCTACCGCGACGACGACATCACCAACCACATCGTCATCGTACTCTATAGTGCCGGCGGCGGTATAGGCAAAACCTTCTTCATAGACCGCATACTGCCGCCCGAACTACAGCAGGCCGTCCATCAGGGCATGGTGCAAGCCGAAAAGGACTCGATCGAGAAGCTCTCCACGTGTCTGGTCATCAGTATCGACGAGCTCAACCACTTCAAGCGCGACGAGATGCAGGAACTCAAGGAACTCATCACTCGCAAGATAGTGGACTTCCGCATCAACTACGACCGCTTCGGGCACCTGCACCCCCACCGCGCCTCGTTCATTGCCACGTGCAACAGCACCAATTTCATGAGCGATCCCTCGGGCAACCGCCGTTTCCATGTGTTCGAAGTCACCAGTGTCGATATGGACTATCAGGTAGACTACGGGCAGCTCTTCGCTCAAGTCATCCATCTGCACGACACGGGCTTCAAATACTACTTCACGCCCCAGGAGCAGGAAGAACTATCCGCCTACAACTACCAGTTCGAGAACAACGACGCCGAATATGATTTTCTGGTGGAATACGTGCGCAAATATCCCGGCAACTGTAAGCAACGAAAAAAGCATACCGCAACCGAAATATTGCAGAGAATGAAATTCTTCTTCCCCGAGACCGTTATAGACAAAGCCGCACAAATAAGAATGGGCAAAGCTCTGGCACGTCGCAATTTTCAATACATAAAAGATCGCAATAAAAAACTATACGAATGCTACTTGCTCACAGCCGAACAAGCCGAGTACTGTGTTCAGTACAAAAGTACCACTACGTATCTGGATGTTCTTTTCGACAAATTCGTGCCGAAAGAGATACTCTTAGCAGGCGACAGCGCCAAGATTGCAGACATCTACAAAGCACGCGAATGTCTGGATCAGACAAATGGGAAAAAGGAAGAAGCTCAGATATTGTACAATAAATACATCAAAGAAAAAAGTGATATTAATTTTACAAATGAAGGCAGTCTTCCCTTCTAGGGAGTTTTTTTCGTAAATTTGGAAAAAGGCGTAAAATACAATATTTTATGCCTTTTTTGTAATATCACTATTTATATCAAATAAAATATCAGATATCATATTGATTAAAAATGACTCATTTCATTAACTATATGAAGATATAGCGGAATGTACTTTTTTAGAGAGTATACTACAAATCTCAAAAAGTGACTAAAAAACTCCCTTTTCCAAAAATCGCAGTCACAATATACTAAGAGTTCGAAAATCGACAAATCCTTGTCGCATGTGTCGCATAGGATTCCTATCTCCTTTATTTTTTTTATTTTATATTTTTATGTAATCATATTTCATTAAAATAGAGTATCATAATGATAAACGTGCCATACGTCGATAAAAAAAATATTGAGTTTATAGGATTTCTATGCGACACATGCGACACTTTTGGTAAAATAGAACAACACAAAACGATTTCGTTCGATCCGCCGATATTCCGTCCGTCGCCCCATCCACGTCTATCTCCTTTGTTGTCGGTATATGTGTGTCGTAAAAAATCAACCGTATGTCGCAGCCGTAACTAACGGATGTTGTAGACGAAACTAACGTTAGTTGTCATGATAACTTCCGTTAGTTACCGCAGTAAGTAACGGAAGTTACGGTAGCGACATACGTCTGTTTTTTGGGGCTAGGTTCGCGCAGTGCAGGAAAGACCAAGTGGGTATACATGCTTTGGAATATGCACAACTTTAATGCAAATATCGAAACGGCAGCCACCAACTAAAAGTTGACTGCCTGCTCCGTATTGTTCGTTTCCCCCTAGATTGTGAGAGCAACGGGGGGTATGTATGTAAGTAATGGGAAAAATTTCGACTTCTGTTTGTCCTATTATAACAAATATTTTATATATTTGCAAGAGATAGACTGCACCGAACGGATAGTTCAAACAAATTGGGCTCTTCGTTCGGCTTGCGTTATATTCGCATCCGATATAAAAGCCACATAGATAGTTGCGACCAATCGGATAAACGAAATACTTGAAAGATAGGGAATAAAAGCAGACCAAGTTAACCGAACGTTTGTTCGATATTGCCATCTTTTTCGAGTAGATATGAAAAGAATTAATATAGTAAACAAAGAAAGACTTATGTTCTATAAACTGATAGAAAACAAACGTGATCAGTGGTTAAACTCTTCTGATTGTACAATTAAAGAACTTATTATATATACTATTAATAAAGGTCAATTGCGTGATGCACAATTAGAAGCAATTAAAACATATTTGTTTTTAAAGATAAAATGTGGAAATAGGCCTTTATGGCAGTTGTTCGTTGAAGGTGCATTTAACAGTCTTGATATTGATTCTATTGCTTTAACCGCAAATGCACATAATGTATTAAAAATGAATAAGGCAGCAGTGGCACTACTCGAATATTCAAGGCTAAAAGATAAGAGCGGTTGCCCAATTGCTCCTAAATTAGAATCCTATATAAAAGAACATGCTACAGATATAGACTATGAAGCGATCTTTAAAAGAATTTTTTATGATATAAGCTATACAGATTATATTTTTAGCTTACCAATGGGTGCAGGAAAAACATATCTGATGGCAGCATTCATATATCTTGATTTATATTTTGCTCAGAATGAGCCAGACAACCTCTCATTTGCTCATAATTTTATGATCTTCGCTCCTTCTGGATTAAAATCGTCTATAGTACCAAGCTTGAGAAAAATAAAAGAATTCGACCCTTCTTGGATAATACCAGAGCCTACAGCTTCACAACTTGAAAGACTCATAAAATTTGAAGTACTAGATGAACAAAAGTCTGCAAATAAAAGTAATCGCATAAAGAATCCTAATGCTCAAAAGCTAAATAATCATCAACCTCTTGAAGACCTAATGGGATTGGTTGCTATTACAAATGCAGAAAAAGTCATATTAGATCGTGTTGATAAGAAAATAGACCCATCTTTATTTTCAGTTGATGAAATCAATAAAATAAAAGTAGCAAACGAACTACGTAATATTATTGGTCAATTACCAAATCTTGCTATTTATATTGATGAGGTGCACCATGCAGCTGATGCAGATATCAAATTGCGGCAAGTGGTAAACGAATGGACAAAAGGAAATAAATTTATTTCGGTTCTGGGATTCTCTGGCACACCCTATTTGGAAAAAGCTGAGGATATTGTATTAGGTAGTGGCTTTTCCATCAAAAATACAGACTTAGCTAACGTAGTTTACAACTACCCGCTTATAAAAGGTATTGGTAATTTTTTAAAAGTGCCTAAAGTAAAGTACTCTGATAATGATACCGAAATGATTGTGCGCAATGGTGTAACAGAGTTTTTGGAAAAATTTAAAAATATTGTTTATGCAAATGGAACTTGTGCAAAGCTTGCTATTTATTGTGGACAAATTGAGACTCTTGAAGAACAGATTTTCTCACAAGTATCGGAAATTGTCGCCAATTTCGGATTAGACCCAACAGAAACAATATTAAAATATCATGGTGGTAATAAGAAGTATTCCCAACCGGAAGGAGCTGAAACTGAATTTGCATCTCTTGATACATCCTTTTCTAAAATAAGGATTATATTGCTCGTTCAAATAGGTAAAGAGGGTTGGGATTGTAAGAGTCTTGCAGGTGTTGTACTCCCTCAGAAAGGGGCATGCCCTACTAATATGGTATTACAAACTAGTTGTCGATGTCTGCGCCAAGTTGTAAAATATAACACAGAAACAGCTCTTATATGGCTGAATAAGTCGAATGCTGATACGCTCAATAAGCAATTGAAGCAACAACAGAATGTTTCATTACAAGAATTCAATGACACGGTGTGTCTGTCAATGAAAGAAATACGTCGTTTTTCGCGTATGAGCCTAATGCAAGTGCCTCCTATAGATTTTTATCAGTTGAAAGTGACATACAGCACTTTGATAGTTGACACAAATAATGACATTAATAAACGACTATCAGACAATAATATACTCCAAAAAAAAGATATTTCCCTAATTCATCAACAGGATATGGAGGGAAATATTATAAAAAGTTATGAAGAAAAATATGACGAAAAGGAAGTCGTTACTTTTAATGCATGGGTGCAATTGATAGCCAAAGAGAGTTTCAATACTATATCTGTTACTGAATTAAACAAATTCAAGGATAAGCTTAAAACGATATTTAAAGTAACGACAGTTGAAAAAAATGGTCTTATCTATTTTAATGCTGATTATGATAATCAAAGAATACGTTCACTTATACGTCAGGCATTTATTCCTAAACGCGATTTTAATATAAAAGAGGAGGTGATTTCCCAAAAAGCATCATTGCTTCAAATAGAGAAATTGATCTCACCAATCAGAGTAGATGATGATTCTCTTTTTTATCCGCCCCAAAAAGATGTAGATGAAATTTTGTCGTGTGATGATAATCCAGAACAACAAGAGCCTTCAGCTGAAGCCCTTGAAGCTCTAACTTTTTTAAAATCACAAGGCTACTCGGTACCTGAACCTCAAAAATATCATCAAGAAAAGAATAAAACCTATCACTATCTTCCTTATCATTTCGATAGTAGATTGGAAATTGAATATTTCTCGAAATCTATACTATCGTGCATCGTTGATAAAGATCTTGAGGTTTATTATAATGGGGATGATAACCTTACTGAATTAAAAATTAATTGTTATAAAAAAGCAGGCAAGCATTGGCAGTATATAGGGAAATATGTACCCGATTTCCTTTTGCTCAGTCGCAAGCCTGACCGACAAATAGATAAGATTATAATCATTGAGACAAAGGGTGAAGGTTTCGCTGCCAAATTTTCCGATAGACGAATTTTCATGGAAACAGAATTTATAAAAAAGAACAACGAAAAATTTGGTTATCCCCGTTTCTATTTCTTATATCTTGAAGATACTATTTCACAAGAGCAAAGAGAAGAAAAAACACTCACTGCAATAAAAGAATTCTTTAATATTTAAAATATCCAGTTATGGCAATAAAATATATTCCTTACTTTCCAAACACTTTAGAAGGGCAAGCTTTGCTTGACAATTTCGTTAGAACAAAACGTGTTTTACGTTATCGCGATAACGATAAAGTTATTGAACGTATAGAACGAGGTATGCCTCTATATGAAATGGAACTACAGGAAAAAGTGGGAGAAAATCCTGAAAAAAATCTTATTATACGTGGAGAATGTCTTTCTGCTTGTGCATATTTAAAAGATCAAGACATTATGGTAGATTTAGTCTATATTGACCCTCCTTTCGCAAGTGGAGCCGATTATGCTAAAAAGGTATATATAAGACGGAATCCCAAAATCTCCGAAGCTATAAAAAGGGTTGAGACAGAAATTGATATGGAAGAACTAAAGGCTTTTGAAGAGAAAATGTATGGCGACGTATGGGATAAAGAGCGCTATTTAAATTGGATGTATGAAAATCTTATGGCTATCAAATCTGTAATGAGCGATACTGCTAGTATTTATGTCCATTTGGATTGGCACATTGGACATTACGTAAAGATTCTTATGGATGAGATTTTCGGAGAAGATAATTTTATTGATGAAATAATATGGCATTATGAAAAATGGACTGCTAGCAGTTCTGCCTTACAAAAAAATCATGATAATATATATTGGTATTCTGCGAATTCTCAATATATCTTTAATGAACAAAAAGAAATTACTGAAAATTTAGAGGAAAAATATAAAAATGGATATTTAATTGGAGGAGGATATGGAAGTAATGGATTAGTTGTATACGATCCTGAAATTCCCAAAGTGAAAGAATTAATAAAAAGTGGAAAATACAAAATTGTATATGCCGATATGAAAGGAAAGCCTTTAAGTAATGTTTGGAAAATACCATTTATAAACCCAATGGCTAATGAAAGGCTTGATTATGCTACCCAAAAGCCCGAAGCTTTGCTAGAACGGATTGTTGAATCTAGCAGTAATAAAGGTATGGTTGTTGCAGATTTCTTTGGAGGTAGTGGGGTAACCGCAGCGGTAGCAAATAAATTGAACCGAAAATTTATTCATTGCGATGTTGGCATCAATAGTATACAAACTACTCGCGACCGTTTGAATGCCGCTAAAGCAGAATTTGATATCCTTGAAATCAAAGATGGGGTATCGCTTTATCGAAATCCTGTACAGACAATGGATAAACTAAAACGTCTTATTCCGGGTTTGCGTAATGAAGATGCTTTGGATAAGTTTTGGGAAGGAAGTATTGTAGATACACAAAATGGGATGATACCTGTCTACATTCCCAACCTAATGGATAGTACTACGCGTCTGCTTGATATTCCATTGATGAATCGTATAATTCATGAAGCTATGCCAGATCTTCCTAATGACACAAAACGCGTAATTGTTTATTATATTGATATTACTGATATAAATGAAATAAAACAGTTTATAAAAGAAGAAGGAGATCCGACAATAGAAATAGAACTTCGTGATTTGAAACAAGTACTAGATAACGTCGTGGTTGAGGACTATGCTGAGTGGAATATTGAACAAGAGCACAGTACGTTATTTACTGGCTGGAAAGTAGAAATAACTCTATTCAAAAGTGATAGGGTAAATCGTAAAATAGATGAAGTAAACCAAAAAGGTCAGCAACAAGTATTGCAACAACAAGCAAAAGGTAAAGATAAAGCGTTTATTCCAATATTAATAAGTGATGAAGGACTAGAAACAATTGAATTTGTCTCCCTTGACTGTACTAACGCAGATGAAAAAGCAGCATGGCATAGCGATAGCGAAATAAAAATAGACAAACTTGGTTATATTATAAAAAATGGTAACAAGACACAAGAACTTTGGAATGCATGCATATATTGTGACGACAAGCCTTTAAGAATGAAAATTCGTAATATATGTGGGGATGAAACTATTTTTGGATTATAACTTATCAAAAGAGAGTATTCGGGAATAAATGTGAAGACGTTATATATAATACAAATAGCATCCAAAAAAATAAAACGATGGGTAAAACAATAACAACCTATTTGATAGATGATACCCCGAAAGGGACACAATACGTATTCATCAGCAATAGCCTTTGTAAAATGTATATCATTCCACGCCTCAATCGTGCGATTTTGGATGACCGTGAAGAGCTTCAAAAGCCTGCATTGTATATGTTGCTGGGCGAGGATGAAAACGCCAAACCGAAGGCTTATATAGGCGAAACGGAGAACTTCAAAGAACGGGTGAAAGACCATGAAAGCAAAAAGACGTTTTGGCAAAGGGCTTTGGTGTTCGTGGCAAAGGATGAAAATATAACCAAAGCGGATGTGCAATATTTGGAGCATCGGGCTATTGCCGATGCCAAAGAGGCCAACACGTTTGTGCTGAACGAAAACAAGCAAACACCCAAAGCTCCGAACCTGCCGGAATATCAGAGAAATACGATGGACGAGTTTTTTGAGGATATTAAGTTTCTCGCCACCTTTACGGGTTGCAATATATTCGAAACAGCAGAGGCGGTGCAAGAAGACTCCATTTTCTACATCAAGAGCCGAAGTTGCGACGCCCAAGGAATATACAACGCTACCGATTTTACGGTGCTAAGAGGCAGTATACTTGCCCCAGATTCCGTTCCGTCGCTAGGCAAATGGCGAGATAAGAGAGATCAATTGATAGCGGAATATGCCTCAATGAAAGACGGTAAGCTCGTGCTGGAATCGGACAAAACATTTTCGAGTCCGAGTACGGCTGCCGATTTCTGTACAGGTAGCAGCAACAACGGATGGGTGAAGTGGAAAAACAAGGACGGGCAGACGCTGGATGCCGTTTACCGTAAATAAGTGACGTGAATGGTTTGAGAATATTATTAAACCTCTTATATTATAATAATACCCTCGCTACAGCTACTGTAACGAGAGCATGTGGTATTATAAGAATGGTTGAGACAACATGTTAAAAGCATTTGGACTTTCACCGAATGATAGAAGTCTGAAAGTGCAGCATCTTATCCTTTGAAGAATCCATTTTTATTGAAATTGTAATACAGGAAGATTCGGCTTTCGGTATCTGCTTGGAGCAACAAAAGCAGTTCGTGAGAGAACTCGAGGGCACCGGTACCATTGGCCGTCACAATGCGCTTATCGGGTCACAGCCTGACGCCTTACAAATGCACCCGCATTGGGGCGCATGGAGCGTATAGTATAGGCATACATGCAAGGGAAAGAGTAATACGAATCTCTTCATTTGCTAATCGCGTAGGCAACCTAATGGGACTATTTTTACACCATCGGGGCGTGTATAGGCCATAGCACCTCCAGTAACGACCATCAGCAAGTCTGGTTCGCGTAGTCGAATCTGCTTCTCCCTTTCATTATATTCCCGTACCAGCTTTTTGATTTCCAATAAGTGAGCGGCACCATCCTCTATTTCCTTACTGCCCAATTTAAATTCCAGAAGTGCATATCTGCCATCATCCAAATGAAGCACCCCATCGGCCTCTAAATCATATCTATCATGATAGTAGGACATTGAGCCTCCCAAAGCCTGTGAATAAGCCTTCAAATCCCGAATACACATACATTCGAAAATGAAGCCAAACGTTTTCAAATCTTGTAAAAGAGTTTCTGGTGACAAAGCCAATGCCGCTACAGCAATAGAAGGATCTACAAATTCACGCTTCGGGCCCCGACGTACAACGGTGGCAGAGCGCACAGCCGGACACCATGCGTCAATATCTTGTATGACGAAAAGTTTGTTGAGTGCAGTAAGGTATTCGTTAAAAGTATTTTCAGAAAATGTTTCAACATTGGCCCTGATATCTTTGAGCATATTCGACTTCTTGGCCAGTGTAGATATGTTTCTCGCATATGTACGCAAGATAAGCCGAACGAGTTTTTCATCACGAGCAACTCCATCAATGAATGAAATATCGGTCTTACAAACGCTATTTAGATAGTCTTTGACAACCGCTAGTTGCGCTTTTGTGCTTTTTCGACTCAATGCAGCTGGCCATCCTCCACGACAAGCCGCAAATATCAGGTCTTCTAATTTCATGGGAGAAGTCAAGCCATCTATATCCAGTTTGTTATTATCAAAAAGAGATTTCAAAGATACTGAACCGGAAGCTTCCCTTGTCTCAAAAAGGCTCATGGGTAACATCTCCATCATTGCAATACGTCCTGTACCAGTATGGCGGATAGTTTTTTTGTCAATCGTATTGGAACCTGTCAATATAAATTGACCGACATCATTACGTTCGTCAACCAAAGTTCGGACTGAATCCCATAGAATTGGAATTTCCTGCCATTCGTCTATCAACCGAGGAGTTTCTCCAGCTAAGAGAAGTGAGGGGCGTATGGATGCTGTTGAGAAATAAGCTTCTCTCATATCAGGATCCTGCAACTTGATGATACTTGCAGCTTGTTGCATGGCTGTTGTTGTCTTACCACACCATTTTGGCCCCTCTATAAGGACAGCCCCCGAAGACTCCAAATGCTCTTTCAGAAGCACATCTGCCATTCTATTTAAGTATTCCATATCTCTTATTTTTGTTTGCAAAGATAGTCTTTTTTTGGAATAATAACAATTTCATTGAGCATTTTTGAGGTATTTCATTGAGTGTTTTTGAGGCATTCTGCTGATGCTTTTTGTGATTAAAGTTTTTATCTTTACTATTTGATTTAGGGACTGTGTTCAGCCTCAAACGGACTTGTAGAAAGAAAAGAGAGATAAATTAAGGCAGCAACAACAACGGTTGGGTGAAGTGGAAAAACGAGGACGGAGAGACGCTAGACGCCGTTTACCGTAAATAAGTGACGTGAATGGTTTGAGAATATTATTAAACCTCTTATATTATAATAATACCCTCGCTACAGCTACTGTAACGAGAGCATGTGGTATTATAAGAATGGTTGAAACAACGTGTTAAAAGCGTTTGGACTTTCGCCAAACGATAGAAGCCTGAAATATGTGAAGTGTTTGATAGTGGAGCTCGACATTTATTTTGCAAAGATTTATAAATAGAGAGATACTCTTATTCTCTGCCTTTTGGTTTAGTCAGTTCAAATAAAGTGACTATCTGGGGCTGATACGGAAACCTTTTGTGAGAGGGTATTTCAACTAATTTAAAACACATCCTAAATAATTATTGCAGCCATATAGAATTATTTCTCTTTCTTATTAATCAAATTAACCACTACTTTTACCATGGTATCTTTCTCTTCAGGTCGACTCTCTGCAATCATCAATGTGATAGCTACAAGAGTACTATCAGGAATACGTTTAGTTCCATCGGTATTATAGAGTAAGCCATTAGCATTCATAAACCAAAGAAAAAGGGTGGCGGCAATGCGCTTGTTGCCGTCACTGAAAGAATGGTTCTTTGTGACGAGATACAATAGCATCGCTGCTTTTTCTTCAACAGAAGGATAAAGGTCTTTTCCTTCAAAAGTTTGGTATATTTGTCCTATACTGCTTTTAAAACTATCATCCTTTTCATTGCCAAAAAGAGAACTGCCACCAAACTTGTCATGAAGTGTTTTGATGGCTTCTATTGCATTTTCGTAAGTAGCGTGAAAACGTTCTTCGGGCGTTGTGTCATGGATTGAAAAACGCTGAAAATCGTAATCATCAAGTCGAATAAGTGCTATATTGTAGTCTACAACAACATTAGTCAACTGTTTGCTCTCAGTCGAAGTTAGAGTTTCTTTCTCAAACAATGTACGGCCAAGAATATTGATAAGTTGTTTTAAGCTTTTGTAGTTTTCTAATTTCAAATGATCCTTTACAACGTAACCATTAATGAGGTACTGTTTAATTATTTTATTCGCCCATTTCCTAAATAAAACACCTCTCTTACTTTTGACTCGAAAGCCAACAGAAGAAATCATATCCAAATTATAATATTCAACTTGATAGATCTTGCCATCTGAAGCAGTTGTCGCAAATTTTGCGACAACTGATGAATCGCCTTCTAATTCTTCTTTTAAAGCGTTATTAATATGCTTGCCTATCGTTTTAATATCTCGGTCAAACAATGCAGATAGTTGCTGACGATTTAACCATACCATTTCATTGTTTATCTTTACATCTACGGAAGTCTGTCCATCCTCCGTTTGGTAGATAATTATTTCGTTGCTTAATTCATTCATAAAAAAAACTTTGAAGCATATTAGTATATCTTTTAATCAACAACGAAGAGATCTTCTATGCTTGCAGAAAGTTTATTTGCAATCTTGGGCACCAACTGTTGTGAATACTATTGACCATTACAACTATATGCATTTTTTGTAGTAAAACTCGTTCCGAATTCTTGTATCAAACGTGTTTGGAAAATATTCTTTTTTACAAACACTGTATTTATTCAATTCAATATCATCTTCAAACATTATAACGCAAATATAATTAATTTATTTCAATAAATAGCGTAATAAATGCGATAACTATGCCTTGAGAAAATCATATCAAGACTCAGGGTGTTGATCTCTATCTTAAGATAATTATTTCTATCATTAAACTTATCGTCCAAAGACAATTTTCCATGAATAGGTACTTATATTTGAAGTACTTAATAGACATGTGGTGCTAATAGCATATTTTGCAAGCCCTTCTACCCATATTCTGTGCTGATTTCAGACTCACGATTCTTACATCACTCGAACATGTATTCAGTCCACGGCATGAGGGGCTGGAATGATACACTTTCGCGTATGGACCGGTACAAATATAGATCATCGTAGCGTGAGGGTGATGTGTTCGCACATGATGTTTGGGGGCGCATGGAGCGTATAGTATAGGCAGGCATGTAAGTGAAAGTAGTAATACGAACCTTTTAATGGGTTTCTTTGTTGCATCTTGTAACTCTTGAACTAAATTATACGATTTCAGAATCTATAGAACCTTCCGTTGCGAATCTTACTCCCATGTCGAATGCTTTTGCGCAATCCTTAGGAAATACTTCTTCTCTTCTTTTGGCTTTCATTTTTGGATCAAACATGGAAACTACTTTAGAATAATCACTAAACTGGTACGTATCAAAACTGCACAATGATTCGGAAGCTCCGAATATGCGTTGTAGTATATGTTCATTGGTCGTCCAGCTCTGTTTTCCGCCATAAAGTTTTAACATCTCCTCATCCTCAGATACATTCATCGTATAAATAAATCCGGTGTTAATTTTCTTCGGGAAAAGGGTTGGTTCAGTTATGCTATATGAATTGTAGGGAAATAGCAAGCGTTCCATGAAGGATGCCATCTCACCGCTAATCCTTCCAAAATAAATAGGAGATCCAAAGATAATGGCATCTGCTTCCTCCACTTTTTTATAGATTGCTGTTAGGTCATCCTGTACCGGACATTTGCCATAACTCTTACCACCTTTGGTTTTACAAGCGAAGCAGCTCTTACATCCTTTATAGTTAAGATCGTAAAGATGAATCAGTTCGGTCTCGGCTCCTTGTAATGCTGCACCTTCTAATGCTTTACTCAGTAGTGTTGCTGTGTTCCAGTTTTTTCTTGGACTTCCATTGAATGCTAATACTTTCATCATTTAATCTCCTTTTATTTAAGTTTTTTCAATCTCAGAATGGTAAATTCATTTTATTCTCCCTTATAAATTTGATGCTGCAAAGTTACGGTATAATAGTTACTTTTTGCAATTGGTTTCCTTTAAGTAACTACTTACCTTTAGGAAACTATAATATATTATTGTAACTTTACATGCTAGTTTTGCACTCTAACTATTTGAGAGAACAATGAAAAAAGAATCATCATATAAAAACAACAAGGCTTGCAGACAAACGTTTCTGGCTATAAAAGATACAATGGAATTACTATCCGGCAAATGGAAAATCCAGATTATTAGTACTTTGATAGACAAAGACAAACTTCGCTTTATGGACTTATTAAGAGAAGTTGATGGCATAGCCGCTAAGATGTTGTCAAAGGAATTGCAGGACTTGGAAATAAATGAATTGGTTAAACGTACTATTTGTAATACTAAACCTATTACTGTTGAATATGAAATCACAGAATATGGGAGAACATTGAGACCTATCATTATTGAGATAGCCAAGTGGGGCATTGAACATAGAAAAAAACTATTCGAGAAACCAGAATCACTTTAGGTGCAAGCAAGCTGTCTCGAATGCTTATTCAATCAATATTTCATCTGTTTTTTGATATGCCGTTTACCGTAAATAAGTGACATGAATGGCTTGAGAGACTACTGATATAATACCCCCGTTACAATAACTGTAGCGAGGGATGTTGTATAATAATTATTGCAGTTCGGATAAAAGAATAGGAGTGAGGTATACTTTTTTTTGAGAACCTACACAAGAATCTTTGATATAAAGCGTTTGGACTTTCGCCGAACGATAGAAGCCTGAAAGTGCAGCATCTTATCCTTTGAAGAATCCATTTTTATTGAAATTGTAATACAGGAAGATTCGGCTTTCGGTATCTGCTTGGAGCAACAAAAGCAGTTCGTGGGAGAACTCGAGGGCACCGGTGCCATTGTCGGCAATTACGATAACGGCAAGACTTCAATCTTTCTGCTTTACAAAATAGCTGCCATACTAATGCAACGGTTAGGTTAGGTCCTATGTGACTAGGAATGAATAACAAATCCATTCTGTTTAATAAGTTTCTTGCAAATATCCTTTGCCACCCCCGTATGACACCATATTGTGCTTCCCCACAGCAGGTTAACTATGAGCTGCATACAACGCCGTTGAAAATATTCTAAAGATAGTATACAGATAGCTGAGAACCTGGTTTGTATGTAAACAAACGTGTTCTATGCTGTTTTGACAAGTACCTTATCCCAGACAGGAGGCAGCGGGCAAACAATAGAAAACGAAGCTTCTGTGAAAAGTCTATAATAAATAGAATAATTGGGCACTATATGCATAAAATATTCATATATTAATTTGTTTCTAATTTTCATAATTCATAACTTTGCTATTCGTATCTTTATCGTCAGATTGTGAGTGGAGATTGGAAGTAACAATAATGGTACTTATTGGTTCGAATAATCTCTACTTTATAAGAAATAGGAGATTGATAAGGAGATGTTCTCTCAATTTTTAAGGGGGATCTGAGAGTCGTATATAAACTATCTATTTTCAAGATGAATATGCTTTTGTTTATACATCTCGAAATGGTTTGGGGGATTTATATCAATATATGGATTCCTGCTTGTTAATTATGAGAATCTAAATTTAATAGTATGATAAATAAATAGTAAAAATATCAATAATAGGAATTATGACATTAAAAGGACTCGGAGCTGAATTACTTCAGATGTACACTAAAGCTGGAAATGGATATAAAGTTACATCAATATATTTGTTTGGCATTAAATATGCAAACTATATAAGGAAAAGAGGCTATTCAGCAAATGATATTATAAAGGCTGCTAAACTTAAGCCTTCGTTTAAAACCGAATTAAGTAAAGCGCTGAAACTTTCTCTATTTGTTAGAATCATTGATTAAGATTGAAAACCGTTCAAAAGAATATGCAAAAGAACACGCAAAAGTAGGAAGCTTACGCTAAAAATAAAATTGTAAAACCTTATAAATATTGTATTATGGCAATTATCAACAGATTAAGAACTATTTCTCCTAATGGAAAACCGTCTACTTCTTATAAAATAAATGTAGAAAAAGTGTCTGAATGTGACACTTTAATTGTGACTATTGATTACAAAAATAGAAATGCAAAAAACTTCTATCGCTTTTATGGAAGAAAGTTAAAAGGGAGGAAATATATTCATTTCAATACAGATGCTGTAGGTATTGTGTCTTGGTGTGAAATTATTCCCGAGGAAATTTGACAAGTTTACAGCTGTGGTGCTTCGTTCGGTTTCATACAACAAGCACCATAGCAATAAACTTAAATTTAATAACATGGCAACATAGAAGAAGCTGTTTTCTCTGATCGAGAGAAGTTTTGAAACTGGCTGTTTAATTTGGACGCCGTTCTTTGGCTAATAAAGAGATTCATTACTTCCTATTTACGAGATTGTAAGTAATAGCTTCTTTGTCATTTGACCGTTGAGGATCTGGATTATCAGAAAGAGATCTTTTAATTTAGAAATATCTGTATATTTCACAGGAAAAATTACGGAAGGTTTTTATGCCTTTGTTCCTTTAAAAATAGCGATATGAATAATAAATTTAAGTTGTGTGTACTATTATTCTTTGCCAATACTATTTCTGCACAAAGTACATCAAAAGATAAAGATGAATTTATAGGTTATTCAGAGATGCAGATTGGCGATTATTATTTTGCCGATGGTACTATCTCTCATGAATTATCGGAGAAAAAACAGTGTATAGGTGTTGTTTTTAGTTTGAAAACAACCGATGTAGAACGTGCCAACGGTTGGACTCATGGGCAGATTGTTGCTTTGGCAGATGCCGAGAATGGACAAGGCTACCGTTGGATGTCTCTGGATGCCGATCTCTCTAAATGCAATATAAGAACTGTTAATATAGCCGATTGTAGAGCAGATAAAAATGGATATAGCTACAGCCATGCTATTTGGAATACTTGGGTGTTGACATATAATAATGCGTTTGGAGTAGCTCGCTATTATAATTTTAGAGGAAAGATGGTGCCAAAATCCAAGACCAGTGACTGGTATCTGCCTAGTATTGGACAGTGGTATGACATCATTGAGAATCTTGGGCATGTGAAAATACTTGCCGATGGCAATTTCAATGATATGAAAAGAGCACAACGAAACTTAGACGAAAAGATCGGTTTAGCTCCTACGATGTATTGGTCGTCTTCCTCAAAGAGTTTCCGTGGTGCGTGGGTGACAGTGCTTCGTGCCGGTAACATCAATAGCTATGATAAGAATTATGCTTGTTCGATAAGGTCGGTGGCTGCATTTTAAACGCTAAAATAAAAAAGCGAGAATGACTGAATTGTCATCCCCGCTTGGAATACTTTATATAGTTATATCAGATAAGTTCGATACTACGTTGAACGAATTTGCTTAGAGCTTCTCCTTTGAGCATGCCGTTCTGCAACAAAGCCAAGTCTATTAATTGCTTAATGACTTTGTTTGTGCCGGCATAGTCGCCGTATATCGCTTCTTTCTTTTTATTCAATTCGCTGTAGTGATTGTCGAGTTCTTTGAGTTGATCTTTCTCCGTAGTTGGAATTTCTTCGTCTTTCTTTCCTTCGTGACTTTTGCGCAGTTCGCTACGTTGTTTGTCAACATCGTTCATCTCTGTTTGTATGGGAGTCGTTGCTTCTTTGCAAGTTTTTTCTTCATCTTCCAATATTATCTTAATCAACTTATGATCCGAATTTAAGATTACATTGAACATATCGGGCATCTCTCCATAGAAACTCATGCCTTGCTGAATATTGGCCATCTCTTTCATGCGGCGCATGTATTCGCTTTGAGTTATCATAATAGGGGAGGTGTTCTCACCCAACGCTTGAATTCCTATATTGAAATCGGCTTTCTCTATTTGCGGTAGTTGGCTTTTGAATGCCGATGACAATTCTTCTTGTTTGTCGGCTTCCAAAGAATCGGCTTGCTTATCTTCTTTTACAATCAGATTTTCTACCGAATCACCATCGACACGAGTGAAGCGAGTCTTTGTCAGTTTTTGTTCGAACATACTGATCATGGCAACGTCCAGCTGTCCATTCATTAAAAGCACATTGTAACCTTTGTTTTTGGCTGCTTCGATGAACGAATATTGTTCGTCTTTGTTGTTGGCATACAAGTAGATAACGTCGCCGTTCTTATCCTTTTGATTGTCTTTAACCAGCTTCTCGTATTCTTCGATAGTGAACTTCTTGTCGTCTGTATCGTTGAAGAGGAAGAAATCTTTTGCCTTATCGTAGAAATCGTCTCTGGAAAGCATTCCATAGTCGATAAATATTTTCAAGTCATTCCATTTTTCTTCAAATTGTTTGCGGTCTTCCTTGAAGATAGACGATAGACGGTCGGCCACTTTCTTGGAGATATACGTTGATATCTTCTTGACGTTGGCATCGCTTTGCAAGTAAGAGCGCGATACGTTTAGTGGAATATCGGGTGAGTCGATCACACCGTGCAGAAGAGTCAAGAATTCAGGAACGATGTTCTCTACCGAATCGGTTACGAATACTTGGTTGCAGTATAGTTGGATTTTGTTTTTCTGCAAGTCGAGATTCGATTTTATTTTTGGGAAATAAAGAATACCGGTCAAATGAAACGGATAATCTACATTCAGATGAATCCAGAACAATGGATCTTCGGACATGGGATATAGTTCCTTATAGAATTTCTTATAATCCTCGTCTTTCAAATCTATTGGCTTGCAGCACCATAATGGATTGGTATCATTGATGATATTATCTTCATCCATTTCAACTTGTTTGCCGTCTTTCCACTCTTTCTTTTTGCCGAATGCAATAGAAACCGGAAGGAAGTGACAGTATTTCTTTAGTAGTTCTTCAACTTTGTTTTCGTTTAAAAACTCTTTGCAGTCATCGTCGATATGAAGTACTATGTCTGTTCCGCGATCGGTCTTATCGGTATCTTCGATTGTATAAGAGGGGCTTCCGTCGCATGACCATTTTACTGCTTTCGCATCGTCTTTGTATGACTTTGTAATGATATCTACTTTCTTGGAGACCATGAATGCAGAATAGAAGCCAAGTCCGAAATGGCCTATAATGGCATTGGCATCTTTTTTGTATTTTTCCAAGAAATCGTTGGCACCCGAGAAAGCTATCTGATTGATGTATTTATCAATTTCTTCTGCAGTCAGACCGATACCTCTATCAGAAATAGTAATCGTATCTTTGTCCAAAGAAACATGGACGGTCAAATCGCCTGCTTCTTGTTTGCATTCGCCATTCGAAATTAATGTCTTGAGCTTTTGAGTGGCATCAACAGCATTAGATACTATTTCACGGAGGAAAATTTCATGATCACTGTACAAGAATTTTTTAATAACCGGAAAGATATTCTCGGTTGTGACTCCAATATTACCTTTTTGCATAATACTATTTTTTTAAAATCGTTATTCAAAAAATATTTATGAAATAGGTAACAAAAAAAATGCCAGACTAGTAATAGTCCGGCATTAAAAAGTTAATAAATCTATATCAGATTTTATTTTCGTCTTTATCGGCAGATTTTACTGCTCTTTTCCTCGTTGGTAGCGGCAAAGTCTTTGCGTTCATTACCGACAAAGAAAGATTTTCTTCGTTTTCTTTGTGGGTAATTAAAATACTGTCGCCTTCTTTTGCCTGTCCCGAGATGATTGCTTCGGAAATATTGTCTTCGATGTAATTTTGAATGACGCGTTTGAGTGGTCGAGCGCCAAATTGTACATCGTAGCCCTTATCTGCCAAGAACAATTTGGCAGCATCGTCTACAATCACTTTGTATTTGAGTGTCTCTATGCGTTTGGATAAAACATCCAGCTCTATATCGACAATCTTCAGAATGGCTTCTTTCGATAATTGGTCGAAAGTGATAATTTCGTCAACACGATTGATAAATTCGGGAGCGAATGTTTTGTTTAAAGCTTTCTGTATATAGCTTCTTGACAATTCTTGGTCGCTTATCGAAGAAGACGTCGAGAAGCCGATACCTTTTCCGAATTCCCTCATTTGGCGAGTACCCACATTCGAGGTCATTATAATGATGGTGTTTTTGAAATCAATCGTTACACCATAACTATCGGTGAGCCTTCCTTCGTCCATAATCTGAAGCAATAGGTTGAATACATCCGGATGAGCTTTTTCGATTTCGTCGAAAAGGACGATCGAATACGGACGACGTTTCACTTTTTCGGTCAATTGGCCGCCTTCATCATAACCTACGTATCCGGGAGGCGCTCCGATGAGCCTCGATACGGCATACTTCTCCATATATTCGCTCATGTCTATTCGGATTAAAGCTTCTTCGGATCCAAACATGTATTTGGCCAGTTCTTTGGTCAGATATGTTTTACCCACTCCGGTCGGCCCAAGAAACATGAAAGTACCAATCGGTTTGCTTGGATCTTTCAGTCCGACTCTGTTTCTCATTATTGCTTTCACCGTTTTGTCTATCGCTTTATCTTGAGCCACAATGACAGACTGCAATTGCTTTTTCAAATTAGTCAATCGTAGTCCTTCGCTTTGCGCTATACGCTGAACGGGTATGCCCGACATCGCCGAAACCACATCTGCAATATCATCTGCTGTTACGGTTTTGCGTTGACCTTTCAATTTACTTTCCCATTCTTTCTGCATGTTTGCCAACTGAACCTCCAATTTGCGTTCTTTATCACGGAAGCTGGCTGCCAATTCGAAATTTTGAGATTTGACGGCAGCTTTCTTCTTTTCTTGCATCTCGGTGATAGCTTCGCGTTGTTTCTCTATTTCGGCAGGAATGAGCACATTTGTGATATGTATCCTCGAGCCGGCTTCGTCGAGAGCATCGATGGCTTTATCGGGCAAGTTGCGATCTGAGATATATCTATTGGTCAATTTGACGCAAGCTTCTAAAGCTTCATCGGTATACTGCACGTTGTGATGATCTTCGTAGCGTGTTTTGATATTATTCATTATCTCAAGCGTCTCCTCGGGTGTCGTCGGGCTGACCAACACCTTTTGGAAACGACGGTCGAGTGCACCGTCTTTCTCGATATTCTTGCGATATTCGTCTATTGTAGTAGCTCCTATACATTGCATATTGCCACGTGCTAGAGCAGGTTTCAGGATGTTTGCCGCATCCATTGTTCCCGGTGCCGATCCGGCACCGATAATGGTATGTATCTCGTCGATGAACAAGATGATGTCTTCATTTTGTTGAAGCTCTTTCATGAGGCCCTGCATACGTTCTTCAAACTGTCCTCTGTATTTTGTGCCTGCAACGACAGTGGCCATATCCAACTGTACGATACGTTTGTTGAATAGTACGTGCGATATTTTCTTTTCAACAATTTGCTGTGCCAATCCCTCTACAATAGCCGATTTACCAACTCCGGGCTCTCCTATTAGTATGGGATTGTTTTTCTTGCGTCGGCACAATATCTGTTCCAATCGCAATATCTCTTTTTCGCGACCAACTACAGGATCGTATTTGCCCTCAATTGCATTTTTTGTCATATCAATTCCAAACTTGTCGAGGAATGGAGTCTTTTGAATGGGGTTGGTAGTAGAAGTATCTACGTTTACCTCTTCCTCTTCATCGTTAGAATTGGAGATCACTTCCAAGTCATCGTCTGTTTCATCTTCTACCTTATCTTTGTAATCGGTAGTTGACAATGTATTGATATTGGGACGAGAGGGGAGCATATTCAGAATTTGTTTGTAGTTTGCACCATTCTGAATTAATATTTGAGCAGCCACATTGTTTTCTTCTTTTAATATGGCAAGCAAAATATGCTCGGTATTTGCAATGCGTTGTTGGGCGAAATTCGCCTCCAAAATGCTTAATTTTATAATCTGCGATGAAGTCTCCGAAAACTGCAAGTCACTATCCGAATCCAAAGAAGGATCTGTCTTTTGTCTTAAGTAATCCTCCAATTCTGTCTTTAGACTATCCAAATCAATATTGAGTGCCAATAAAAGTTGAATGGCAATACCACTATTGTATCGAATGAGACCAAGCAACAGATGCTCTGGCTCTATGTATGGATTTTGCAGTCTGTTAGCTTCCTCTTTGCTGAAATTAATCACCTCTGAGACGCTCTCTGAAAATTGAGTAATCATAATTATTTTCCTTTCTACTTAAAGTGTTGAAACTCTCGACAAAGATAAATAAAATCCATCAAGTCGTATGTTTGTTTAATATAAAACAAAAGGTGTACCAAACAGAAATAAAAAGAGATTGAATAAGGTAACCGTTCACAATATTTATCATTCGTATTCATATATATTTGCTGACAAAATGCATATTTTAGAATTAGATAAACTCCTCTCAGCAGACTTCTTTGGCATATTTAAACAGAACGTCGAAATAAGTATGTGACAACTGTGACGAATATAAGTATTCTTTCTGAAATTTTAAATACTTGCTTTAGTTTTTTGTGCCAATTCTTTTCTGCCTCAAATGATTTGAGTTTCAATGTTGTTCCAATAAATCGATGTCGTTCTTATCTTTCTAAAACGACATAAGGACCTAAAACTGTTGACGTCCTTATGTTTTTTTGAAAACGTATGGACATCAACGAAAAAACTAACATACGACGATGATCGAATATCTTATGAGCACTACAAGACGCTTTATTAGGTTTTTTTATGGACACAAACGTTCAAATTTGTATCTTTGTATGCATAAATTAAACATAAATGGTTCGTAAAAAACAAATAACTGATATCGGTTCGTTGCAATATAATAAAAAGTTTGCACTACAAGTGGATGATTTTGTCGTCGAAGTTGAGCGCAAATGGATTAAAACAATCAGATTATCAATATCAAAAGACAATGCACAAATTCATTTGTCAGCTCCGGCAATTATGACTGATAAGCAGATAAAAGAATTTCTAGCTAGTAAAATAGACTGGATCAGGGCGAATAAAGCGAAAATGGAGAGGCTGATACAGGTTGATGATAAACAGTTTTTGACAGGAGACGTTGTTTGTTTTTTGGGAAATTCGTATACGTTGTGTGTTATTAATAGAGACAAACCTCCCAAGATTGAAGTTGAAAACGAAAAAATCAATATCTATTGTAGATCTCAATATACTGCCGAAATGCGAAAAGCATTGATACGTGAGTGGTATCGCAGGCAATTATATGTCATTCTTCCGCCTCTCGTTGCCAAATGGGAGAATATACTGAAGGTTAAGGTAAAGCATGTTCAAATAAATCAGGCGCAAACATTGTGGGGGAGCTGCAATGTGCGTACTCACCATGTTCATTTTAGTATCAATCTAGCAAAGAAGCCCTTGCGTTGTATCGAATATGTGGTGGCTCACGAATTGACTCATCTGATAGTGAGGGGACATAACGAGAAATTCTACAGCATACTCGATGGTTCTTTTGAGGATGCTGCAGAATTAAAACGAATACTTAAACAGAGAGAAGAACGCTAAATATGTTTGTGTACCAAGTGTCCTTCTACGTAGATGGCACTGAATGGTCGTGCGGGACAAACCGATTCGCATATGCCGCAACCGATGCAACGGGTTGTATCTACGACGGGTATCTTGGGCGAATAATCATCATTAGGGTCTTTAACCATCATTTGAATGGCTCCATTCGGACAATGGCGTGCACAGTTTCCGCACGTGATGCCGTCTGTGTTGACCAAACAGTTCTTGCTTATCCATACGGCATGTCCTATTTGGATAGACGATTTCTCTGCACGAGTTATTGGGCGAATTGCTCCTGTGGGACATACATGTGAGCATCGCGTGCACTCTGGACGACAAGCACCGTCTGCAAATTGCATTTCCGGTTGCATCAATGTCGATAATCCACTTGATGGATGCAATACTTGATTTGGACACTCCGAAATGCACAACTGACATGCCGTACAATGCTCGGCAAGATGAGCGGCACTTAATGAACCCGGAGGAACAAGTGTTGTCTTGCGACGGGGTACTTCTTTGTTTTTTATTGCGGCTAAACCGCCGTCGATATTCTTTTTCTGTGCTTTTATGGCAGTTGCAACAGTTACTATACCGGCCATACTCAAGAATGTGCGACGAGAAGCTTCGGCGTCTGTTTTTATATGTTCTTCGAGTGTCGTTTTCTTCTTCTCTGTTTTAACACCTTTCGATGGCATGAATTTGTATTGGATAGCATTTTTGTGGCATTTCCCAGTACAATTCATGCACACCACACATCGGCTATAGTCTATTTCGTGCGTATCGCTATTGATGCACGACGATTTGCAGTTCTTTTCGCAAAGGTGGCAACTATTGCACTTTGTAGTATCGATACTTATCTTGAAAAGAGAAAAGCGCGAAACAAATCCGAGGAGCGTTCCAACTGGACAAATGGTGTTGCAGTATGTACGGCCGTTTCGTGCAGCCAGCAGTCCAACAGCAATCGTCGTCACTATAGCGATCAACAAAGGTACGATACTTTTCAACCATACATAGTGAGCCTGATAGAAAGCATAGCTGTTCAATCTCTCGGCGATATACGCCAAAAAATCGTTTCCAAATTGATAGATGGGGCCGAATATGTTTGAGGCCATTCTGCCGTATGCACTATATGGTTCTATGAGACCCGCAATGGATCCGAAGCCTGCTACTAACAATATAATGAATGCGATGAAAACAATACTTCGTAAAATTCTCTTTTCGGTCGAAAAGCTGAAGCGATTGCGTTTGATCTTTCCACGAATATGCGAAATAATATCTTGGAAAGCACCCAAAGGACAAATAATCGAACAATAGATGCGTCCGAACAGCAGCGTTAAGACCAATAAAGCTATGACAGTGACAACATTCACCGCCAAGATAGCAGGTATGAGTTGAATCTTTGCCATCCAACTGAAATAGGTCCGTATTATTCCTGTGAAATCAAGAAATAACAACGTGATAAATACAAAAAATATGATTTCGAGTGTGATTCTTATCTTTCGTAACATATTTGCTTTTTTTAAAGTTCTGTACTTTGTAATTTCAGTTTATTGGTAAACTGGTCTATCTTTTCCATTTCGGTAGGTATCTCTATATGTTGCGGACATTTGGGTAGGCAGGCACCACAATTGACGCAATTTTGAGGTTGACGTTGGCGTGGCACGGCACGGTCTAGTCCGAGCAGAAAAGCCCGACGAGCTTTTCGGTAGTCTTTGTTTTGAATGTCTGCCGGGTAGTTTCCTTCGTCAAGACATTTGTTGTATTGGCCGAAAATACCGGGTATGTCGAGCCCGTATGGGCAAGGCATGCAATACTTGCAACCCGTACAGCCTATATAAGGAAATTTGCTGATACCATCGACTATATCATTAAGCAGCGCTTTCTCTTTATTATTGACCGATTGAAGAGGAGAGTAGGTCTTTATATTTTCTTGAAGATTTTCCATATATGTCATACCACTCAAGACAGTCAGTACATCCGGATAAGAGCCGGCATATCTGAAAGCCCATGCAGCAGCCGAGTCATTAGGACGTATTTGCTTCAGCTTCTCAAGCAAATGAAATTCTATCTTAGCCAAACGACCTCCGCGAAGAGGTTCCATGATAACAGATTGGATGTGATATTTCTCCAGTTGCCCATATAGATAATTGGCATTGACATCGTCTTTGGATGCATGTTCCCAATCAAAGTAGTTGAGCTGAATCTGAACGAAGTCCCAATGTACTTTATTGTGCATAGATAAGGCATAGTCGAAGACCTGAGGATTGCCATGAAATGAGAACCCTAAATTTCTAATGCGACCGGCTTTGCGTTCTTCGATCAAGAAATCGAGCATACCATTATTTATATAGCGTTTTTGATAGTCCTCTATACTGCGGCCTATAGCATGCAACAAATAATAATCGATACGGTCTACCTGTAGCAACTTAAAAGAATTGTGGTACATCTCCATCGATGCTTCGCGTGTGGCTGGAGTGTCATCGTCATCAATGAAATTGGACAATTTCGTAGCTATAAGAAACTTGTTGCGGGGATGCTTTTTTAATGCAATGCCTATAGACTCTTCGGACTTGCCTTGACAATAGCGTGGCGAAGTGTCGAAGTAGTTAATGCCATGGGCTATGGCATAGTCTGTCAGCTTGTTCACCATGTCCTGATCGATCACATCGTCATCATCTTCTTTTATTTTTGGCTTGGTCGGAAGCCGCATGCAGCCATATCCCAAGATAGATATTTTATCGCCCGAACTTCTATTTGTTCGATAAGTCATTTTCCCAACAGGAACATCTTCACTATTATTACCTTTAGTATTACAACCATAAATAGCCGCAGTCGTGATGACAGAACCGACTCCTATGGTCTTAAGGAAATCACGTCGATTGATATGTCTTTTGTTCATCCTATAGTTGTTTTTGCTATTATCGCATTCTGATTTTAGACAAAAATAGAGAAAATAATCCATTATCAATCAAATAGAATACCTTAAATAAGGTTATTTTGATAATTTATTACATTCTTACTTCGCTGATAACGAAAAAGCCCTATCGATAGTGTACAAACAAAAGAAATAATCTTTTACTTTGCATTGCAATCTTATATAGGCTGTATCAATCATAAGGATGTACAATGAAAATAATTCTCGCTATCGATTCATTTAAGGGATGCTTGTCGTCTGTCCAAGTGGAAAAGGCTGCTCAAGAAGGCATACTGAAGATTTATCCATCGGCAGAAGTCATTGCTTTGCCTATTGCCGATGGGGGCGAAGGAACGCTTGAGGCGATGTTGAGTGCAAATAAAGCAATAAAAGCAGTATCGATCGTAGCACACGATCCTTTGATGCGCCCCATACAGGCTTCTTATGGCATGTCGGTTGACGGCAAGACTGCCATATTGGAGATGGCCCAAACATGTGGCTTGACTTTGTTATCGGTTGCAGAACGCAATCCGCTGATGACGACCTCTTTTGGATTGGGCGAACAGATAGCAGATGCGATAGACAAAGGGTGCAGGCAATTAATAATAGCAGTGGGTGGCAGTGCTACCAACGATGCCAGCATCGGCATGTTGCAGGCGTTGGGTTATCGGTTTTATGATAAGTCGGGGAAGCCTGTAGCCAATAATGCAAAGGCTTTGATGCAAACAGAGCATATTGATTTGACACTTGCTAAGAGGCTTCCGCTCGATTGTTCCATTACCGTTGCCGTCGATGTGACAAATCCTCTGTATGGAGAGCATGGAGCATCTTTCGTTTTTGCTCCACAAAAAGGAGCATCGCCTCATATGGTGGAAGAACTGGATAAAGGACTTCGCCATTTTGCTGAAGTCGTATCCAAGTGTTTGGGGCAAGATTATTCCAATATACCGGGTACAGGAGCTGCCGGTGGGGTGGGTTTTGCTTTAAAAAGCTTTATGAATGCCCACTTTAAATCGGGCATAGATTTGCTACTCGATGCTCTAGACTTTGACCGACTGATAATCGATGCAGATCTTATCATTACCGGCGAGGGGGCAATAGACCGTCAGACATTGATGGGAAAGGTACCTTTTGGTATATTAAAGCGTTCTGTATCCTCTCGTAAAGATGTAATTGCCATAGCTGGAAAAGTGACAGACAAAGAGCTCCTTTTAAGCGGCGGTTTCAAAGACGTGCTTTGCATTAACCGTCCTGACGTAGATTTGGTATTGGCGTTGAAGCCCGACTATGCCTATGCTCAGGTGGTAAAAACAGTCCAAAAACTTATGAAATCTTTCCCGCTTCAGCCTGTTCTTTCTTTATGATAGGAATATAAAATCTGAAACATGCTCCTTTATCGTAATCCGGATCCACCCAAATTTTACCACCTAGACGTTCTACTGCTATTTTACAGATAGAAAGTCCTAAACCAAACCCTTGGGCATAAGCATTTAGTTTGGTAAAACGCTCGAATATGGTACTTCGCTTTTCGGGAGGAATTCCGCAGCCTGTATCTTTCACGGCAAACAGCATACGTTTCTTTTTGTTGTCGACATTGAACGATAGCGTAATGCTTCCTTCTTTTGTGAATTTGTTTGCATTAGTCAACAAGTTAATAAAAATTTGTTGTATGTATTTCATATCAATCGGCACGACATATTCTGTTAGCGATGATTCAAATTTATATTCCAAGTTAGAAGGATGAGCCGTTTGCTCGGTGAGTAGAAGCGATTTGCACAACCCCACAATATCTTCGTTCTCATAATTGAATTTTATGTAGTTCACTTCGAGTCTGGAGAGGTCCAATACGTCGTTGATAAGATTCAATAAGAGGTTCGAGTTTTGTTGGATGATTATCTTGAATTCTTCTTTCTGGTCATCTGGAATCTCCGAAGTCGTGATTAGATTGGTAAAACCTACAATTGCATTGAGTGGGGTTCGTATTTCGTGGCTCATATTGGCAACAAAGGCTTTCTCCAATTTTGCCGATTCTTCTGCTTTCTCTTTTGCTTCCATCAGTTCCTTTTGCGAAATGAGAAGAGCATTCTTCAACGCATTGGTCTTGATAAGGAAATAGATAAGAATTAAAATAATACCGGCTAGAATAATAAAAGCAATTGATATGCTTATCATAAGGTTCTCATACTTTTTCCAAAAGCTTTCCGGTTGATTGATATATGTTGCATTCTTGGGCAATAGTTTGGTCTTAATATGATTCTGTGCCACTACTCGCGCATCGAAAAGGTGATTGAGCGGTAGGATATTGATCTTTACATTACCATGATTCTTCATATTGATATAGCAGTACGCATCGTTTGCCAGATCTTTCCCTGTATTGCGATAGCAAGGAGTGTAGCCTCCTATAGCCCAGTTTCCTATTCCGATAGTAGAGATAGAGAACACCGGTAATTTTGAATTTACATCTTTCATCAAATAGACGGTATTGTGCAAGAAGAATCCTTCGTTTTTGTCCATTCGCCAGCTGCCCAATACCAACACTGTTTTATCATGTAACTTGGTCAACTGGCTTATCATCGAATAAACCGTATTTTTACGTCCATCCAACGCCAGATATTCGTATTCGGGATGTTTCTTCATTTCCTGATTGATGAACGCATGTTGGCATATACCACCGCAGCTGTTGTCTGTAAGAAATGCTATCTTTTTAGTCTTCGGATATAACTTTTTGATGAGTTGAATATTCTTGTCTATATTGTATTCGTAAAGGTATCCTCCCACGATATTATATGGTTTGGCAAGAGTCATGACGTCCTCGCACTTGATTTCTATATTTGCAGGATCAAACTTTCCTTTTGGAAATCGCAACGTGTTGCGGGTGATCATTGCGGCCATGATTGGTATATGAGGCAATTCGTGTACCGGTTGAGACAAGTATGCGGTAAACGCTTCTTGTCCCAGAAATATGATGAGCGCGGGCTTCGGTCTATATGAAGTGTATTTGTTCAGAATATCTTTCATCATTTGGCTCCATTTGGGTGATTCAGAGAGAGCCTTACAGTTCATGTTTTCGATGATGATATCCCGATCTATTTCTTTCTTTTTGTATTCAGCAAAGAAATTAGATATATAGGATGACATGCTTTGTGCATCCGGATTGTATGAGCTAACTATAACAATGGGTGCTTTTTCATTATTTTGTGCGCAAATATTGATTGTCAAGAACGAGTATGATAATAACAGAAAGAACAATAATTTTGCATTGCACAAGTAAAGTGAATTTTTATGCTTCATTCGTTTAAAACCGCTATTTTGTGTGGCAAAGATATGATTATATTTTATTTAAAGGAAAGAATATACTGAGATTTTTGTATCGATCCGAGATAAATTAAGAATAAACTTCTTAAGGAAACATCAAAGAAAAAGTCGTCTGATGTTTTTCCGTATCACTGCGAAGTATGATATTGCCTCCGCTCAAACGCATAATCTGTTTGGCAAGTGATAGCCCTATACCGCTCCCGTCCGCTTTTGTAGTAAAAAAAGGGACGAATATATGTTCTATTTCTTCAATGGGTATCAAAGGACCGTTGTTGGATATGTCGATATATACCGATTCTTTGCTATCGCAATAGGCTTTTATTCCTATCATACCATTAGACTGTTCAGAGCCGATGGCCTGGATCGCATTTTTCAGTAAGTTGAGCACTACTCTAGTTATGAGATTCTCGTCGGCAAAAACTATTAAATCATTAGGCTCTACATCGATTGTGATTGAAATGTTGGGAGATGGTATTTGGCACTCCATCAGTTCTTTCATTCGCTGAGCGAAGCTCTTCACATAGAACAGAGAAGGAGAGGGGGTAGGAATATGTGTGAATTTACGGTAATTCTCTACAAAATCGATCAATCCATTGCCTGTTTTATGAATAACGTTTAGTCCGTTGCGGATGTCGTTTTCTTTATCTCCGATCTTTGTAAGCATCGTTTCGGTCAACGACGTAATGGGAGTTACCGCATTCATTATTTCATGCGTCAATACACGCGTCAGTTTTATCCAAGAATCCAACTCGTTCTCATCCAGTTCGCTATTGATATCATTGATGGCCAGTATGCGCACATTTATACCTTTCAATTTCGTTGCCGAGGCGCGTATGGACAAATGGGTGATGCCGCGTTCGTTTGGAAACGAAATTTGCTGTTTCTCACCGGGTTTAATATTTTGTACGATGTTTTTTAATCCTTCGTCTATCCGGAGCAGCTGCATAGTATGGGTGAAGACAGAGAGTCCTAACAGATGCAGGGCTTCGTTATTGGTTTGGTATATATTGCCCTTTGCATCTACAACAATGATTCCCGTATCTACCGAATTGATGATTAATTCATAGTACTTTTCACGTTGTTGGGCTTCATTGCGCGCTTGCCATAATATTTGAGTGATGCGGTTGAGTGATTCGTTGACCAGTTGGTCGTCTTTTGAAATGTTTTCGGTAGCATATTTGAACGAATAATCAGCATTGTCGATGGCATCGAACAAGAATGCGACTTTTTTCACATTGCGCCGATACTGGATATAGATGTTTCGAAACAAATACCCTTCTAAAAACAGACATGCTATAAAGAAACTCCATAAGTGGTATATGGCCAGAAGTGTTATTCCGCTCGTGAGAATAACACCGCCTGTCAAACTGACAATAATTTGAAAACGACCACTTATCATTTTCTTTTTCATAATCCGTACTTCTTTATTTTATTATATAAGGTTTGTCTCGAAATACCTAGTTGAGTGGCAACCAATGATAAATTACCTTCAAATTTATCGATCGTATTGCGTATAAGTTGACATTCCATATCTTCGAGCGTAGTGATCTCGGTGCTAGGTCTATCTTGTTTGGGTTGTCGACAGTCTATTTCGTTGGCCGAAATTTGTCTGCTTTCGCTGATGATCACAGTTTTCTCTATGGTATGTTCCAATTCACGTATATTGCCATACCATGATTGTTCTTTCAATTTGGCTTGCGCATCGGGCTGCAATGTCAATGCAGGCTTTCCGTAGATGTCGGCATATTTTGCCAAGAAAATATCGGCAAGAGGAACAATATCTTCACGTCTTTCTCTCAATGCCGGAATATGTACCTGAATGGTGTTGATACGATACAAAAGGTCTTCACGAAACTGCTCTTTGTCGACCATCTCTTGCAGATTGCGATTGGTGGCGCATATTAGTCTTACATTTATAGAGATAAGCTCGTTGCTTCCTACCCTGACAATTCTGCGGTTTTGCAAAGCTGTCAGTAGCTTCGCTTGCAGATGATATGACAAATTTCCGATCTCATCGAGAAAAAGAGTTCCATTCTCTGCCATTTCGAATTTTCCTGCACGGTCTGCGTGTGCATCAGTAAAGGCACCTTTGGCATGTCCGAAGAGTTCGCTTTCGAATAAGGTTTCGGTAATAGCTCCCATATCTATAGGCACCATTGGTCCGCTTTCCCTGTTAGATAAACGATGTATTTCGTTGGCAAGCATTTCTTTACCTGTACCATTCTCTCCGGTTATTAAAATATTGGCATCCGTTTTAGAAACCTTTTCTATTAGCGAACGAAGTTGTTTCATGCTGTCGCTCTCTCCCCAAAACATCTTATGACGACTATCGGTCGCTTCTCGTTTATTTGTTTTAGGATACCTTGCTTGATTATATGCCATCAAAAGTGTTTCTACCAATTTAGTATTATTCCATGGCTTTACTATAAAATCGGCAGCACCTTCTTTGATACCTTTCACTGCAAGTTCAATATCAGCATAAGCCGTGAATAATACAACCTGCGTCTTTGACCTTATGCTTTTTATTTGTTGAAGCCAGAAGAGACCTTCGTTTCCACTATTGATGCCACTGGTAAAATTCATATCAAGCAATACTACATCCGGAGTATGTTCTCGAAACGTAGCAGGTATAAGATTGGGATTTGAAAGGGTGAAAATATTCTTAAACGTATTCTCGAGCAGCATCTGTACCGCAGTTAAAATGTTGCGGTTGTCATCGACAATTAAAAGTGTACCTTGTTTTGACATATATGAGAGTAATGATATGATGTAGCAAAAATAGTTTATTTCTTTTTTATTTCCTAACCAGTGTCCAACTATTGGACACTATTTTGTGTGAAATCCATGTCTAGATAAAAGAGAGAGAATCTTTGCCAAATAGATTGTCGCTTAAGTATCAGTTCCGAAAGGGTTGCTACTAAAAGTGGCTACAAAAAGGATATGCCTACTCATGAACCAAACGTTGTAGAAACAAGATACTATACTTATTGTCTTCACATAAGGTTGTTTTTCATAAAACAATAAATGCTTATGGTCGTCTCACACTTGTGATACAGTTGTCTCACAAGTGTGAGACAACTGTCGCACGGGAGTGATACAAGTGTCTCACAGCTGTGAGACGTTCGAGCCTTCATTATAAACTTAACCCCAAATCTCCAACTAATGCGAACAATCAATAACAGTCACTAAGATACGCTCCATTTGAAAGATTTGCTTGCCCGCTACCTTTCGTCGGGAATGCTGTGAGGCAGATCTGTATGGTGTCATACGGAGGTGGCAAAGGCTATTAATGATAAACTTTTTGCAGAGATATTATATCTAATGGATTTGCTATCCATTCTTAATTATCCTACTTCTGACCGTTCTATTAGCGTACATGCTATTCCTTCCAAATTTTAAAGTCTTTATAAGTTTGGGAAATCTGAATTTATTTATTTATTTAAAGGTTCTACTTCTTTTAGATATTTGTCGATCGTTTCATCGGGTATGGAGTAATTAATCAAATCTCCGGCAAGATACATATCATAAGCTGTCATATCTATCAACCCATGTCCTGATAGATTGAAGAGGATTACTTTAGATTTTCCTTCTTCTTTGCACTTCAGCGCTTCACGGATAGTAGCCGCTATCGCATGACTCGATTCGGGAGCTGGAATAATGCCTTCGGTACGTGCAAAAAGAGTTGCCGCTTTAAATGTTTCCAATTGTGGAATATCTATAGCTTCCATCATCTTGTCCTTGAGCAATTGTGAAACAATTGTTCCTGCACCATGATAACGCAATCCGCCCGCATGGATATTGGCCGGTTGAAAGTTGTGTCCTAATGTATACATAGGCAATAAGGGAGTATAACCACTCTCATCGCCGAAGTCGTATTCAAATTTACCACGGGTCATCTTGGGGCACGAAGCCGGTTCGGCAGCAATAAAGCGAGTTTCTTTGTGCGAGCCATCTATTTTGTGGCGCATGAAGGGGAAAGTAATGCCACTGAAATTAGATCCTCCACCGAAACAGGCTATGACCTCATCAGGATATTCGCCTGCCATTTCCATTTGTTTTTCGGCTTCCAGTCCGATCACTGTCTGGTGCAGACTCACATGGCTCAATACCGATCCCAATACATATTTGCAATGAGGCGTCGCCTGTGCAAGCTCTATGGCTTCTGATATGGCGCAGCCCAAGGATCCCGAGCAATTGGGGTTAGCAGTCAGTATATCTTTCCCGGCACGTGTAGACATAGAGGGAGAAGCTGTGACTTGAGCTCCGAATGTCTGCATGATGCTACGCCTATAAGGTTTTTGTTGATAACTCACTTTTACCATATAAACTGCTAGTTCGAGCCCGAAAGCCTTAGCTGCATACGACATGGCAGCTCCCCACTGACCGGCACCGGTCTCTGTCGTAATATTCGTGATACCTTCTTGTTTACAAAAATAGGCTTGTGCGATAGCCGAATTCAATTTGTGTGAGCCTACAGGACTGACGCTTTCGTTTTTGAAATAAATATGTGCAGGCGTATCAAGGGCTTTCTCGAGTTCGTATGCTCTTACCAACGGTGTGGGGCGATAATATTTGTACATATCGCGAACTTCTTCGGGTATAGGAATCCACGAATCGGTTTGATTCAACTCTTGCTGCGAGCAAGCTTCATTAAAAATGGGATATAAATCTTCGGGGGTAAGCGGTTTGCGAGTGCCAGGATGTAGAATAGGTAAAGGTTTGTTCACCATATCGGCCTGCACATTATACCATTGTTCGGGGATCTCATTTTCTGGCAAAAGAAATCTTTTTGTTTTAATATTCATTACTTTTTCATTTTAGTGTTTTCGTTTTGGGCTATAAACAAAGCAAAAGTATAGATAATTTTATTAATTGTGTCCATATGTAATATGAATTTTTGAATTCTTTCGATCTTTGCTTTCTAAATTAAAGATAAAATACAGGATCGTATCTTTCTTTAGATCCTGTTCCTTTGGTATGCTTGGCATACACATCAGCTAACGGGTGCAAGTCCCTAAGCTGCCCTAGTAGTGGGAAAGCTACAGCCAAAGGCAAGGGTGTCCATCGCGAGTTGGAATCTGAAAGAAGCCGGCGGCAAACATCTGCTCTGACGAACAGAAACTTCATATAAGGCCTATGTCTGTGGGTTAGGTTGCCAAGCAAACTAAAGCCCGATAGCTACTCGGAACGGATGGGGTAAATGAAGCGGAGATAAGATGGAAAGTTGGTGTGTTTATCCGAGGAGGTCTCACGGACGTACCTGAGTAGATGAATCATTTCGAAAGGTACGGAGTAAAGCTAGCCGTGAGAAGTCAGCCGAGGCCATAGTAGTATGCAAGGACGTCAATCCCTGCTGCGAAGGGCCGAACCTTTAAATTAAACGATAGTAATAGAACGTTACCGAATGAAAGAACGAATGCAGAAAACATTGGTAGAATCCAACGACCGCCCTCGGAGAGATAGAACGGAATTTGAAGGGTATGAGGGGGTGCAGACTTACATTTGGATGACCGAAGACAACATCGTGGAAGTACCTTTTGACAAGGAACATTTATTAGAGCCCATCTTCTCCCCATCGAATTTGAACCTCGCCTATCGGCAGGTGATAAGGAATAAGGGTTGTGAGGGAATTGACAAGATGTCGTGCGAGCAGTTGCTCGCATGGCTTAAAGGCAATGGAGGGTCGCTGATAGCATCCTTAATGGACGGCAGTTACCGTCCAAACCCAGTTAGGCGGGTAGAGATACCCAAGGAAAACGGCAAAATGCGATTGCTTGGCATACCAACAGTAGTAGACCGTTTTATCCAACAATCAATCAACCAAGTACTAACTCCCATCTATGAGAAGCAGTTTCACAAGAACAGTTTCGGCTTCCGCCCCAAACGTAGTTGTCATGATGCACTTCGTACGGCAAAGAACATAATCAGCCAAGACAATCGTTATGTTGTTGACCTTGACTTGGAATGCTTCTTTGACACGGTAAGCCATAGCAAACTCATAGAGATACTTTCTCGTACGATAAAGGACGGAAGAGTGGTCCGTTTAATACATCAATATCTGCGCAGTGGTATACTGAACCATGGAGTGTTTGAGATGAGCGAGGAAGGCACTCCGCAAGGAGGTCCTCTAAGTCCATTGCTGAGCAATATCATGCTCAATGAATTGGACAAGGAACTTGAACGTCGAGGACACCAGTTTGTCCGTTATGCCGATGATGCGATGATATTTTGTGGAAGCAGGCGGGGAGCTGAACGTGTGCGTGTTTCCATTACGAAGTATATCGAGGAGTCATTACACTTACGAGTAAACAAGGAAAAGACCGTGTCGGCAAATGTCAGCAAGGTGAAATACCTCGGTTATACGTTTGGTTTGACGAAAGGTAAATGCCAACTCCGCCTACATGCCAAGTCCAAAACCAAGATGCTAGCGAAGCTAAAAGAGCTGACGATCCGAAGCAATGGATGGGGTTATGAGTGCAGAAAGCAAACCTTGAAACGATATATTGTAGGATGGATAGGCTATTATCATTTGGCAGAAATGAAGAAATTTCTTCTATACACAGATGAATGGCTACGCCGACGTATCCGTATGTGTATTTGGAAAGCGTGGAAGAAAATGAAGACCAAGGTGGCGAATCTCATCAAGTGTGGCATAAATAAATATCAAGCCTACGAATGGGGTGGTACACGTAAGTCTTACTGGCACACCGCGGATAGTTGGATATTGCATCGTGCAATCACTAATGAGCGATTACGCTTGCAAGGGTATGCTACCCTATATGATGAGTATGTCAAATGGTACCCTAAATGAGGAACCGCCGTATGCCGAACGGCACGTACGGTGGTGTGAGAGGTCGGTAAATACGAAAGTGGGAGATAAATACCTATGATTAGTATTTACCTCCTACTCGA
>Ga0183095_10713_pt1 | contig 67843 bp, 49 predicted proteins | sample BioMet4_FD_130346 | JGI IMG/M metagenome (GOLD analysis project Ga0183095, IMG submission 130346) | Microbial communities from bioreactor (seeded with sewage sludge) at LBNL, California, USA - Biofuel metagenome 4 (v2) (version 3) | ecosystem: Engineered > Bioreactor > Anaerobic > Unclassified ... | reverse complement strand
GGTGCTCCAAGGTGCTAACCTTTTTGTGGACCTTTTGCTAACATTTTTACATGACGAACACAGAGTTGAATCTATCCATGCAATCGTCTGAATTTATCCTGTGCGGAATTTTTCAGACAAATAAATGCCGATATCGAAATTCATGAGGGGATTTTAAAGGATGAGTGTTCAGTTTTATATCGGGATGACGTAAGAAAAGAAATTGAGCGTTTGCGTGATGCCGACGATCAAACACTTGGCCTATTAAATGAGGATTCCATCTGTAGAAGAACGAGATAGTTTCAGGAGAACATGGATTCTTTTGATTTTATCTCCAACGACTTGCTCGATTCGGGCTATCGGCTTTTACTCGAACGTTTTCGCATCAGCCAGGATGAGGCCCCTGTCGTACATAAGACGGATAAAGAAATTGTCTTTCACTCGATGAACTTTTGCCCGACTCTGGAAGCGTGCTGTATTTTGTGCCTTGATACGAGGCACGTATGCAAAAAAACTCAACAAAAATTCCACTGAAACCCTGTTAATACAAATAGACAGCCGGTTAATTTTTTCCAGAATACGAAAAGCTCAGGCCATATACGGAATATTGTGAAGAATTAATCAGTATTACAGATAGACACCTTTTTCCAATAATTTAACACATAAACACAAAAAATCGTTTCTACGGAATGATTGCTCAATTCCTGTAGAAACGATTTTGGAGCGGGTGACGAGGCTCGAACTCGCTACCTCCACCTTGGCAAGGTGGCGCTCTACCAGATGAGCTACACCCGCATCGACGATGCGTGTGTTATTATACCAGAAACAGAGAGTTTGTCAAGTCCCGCACGTCATTTTTTTATGCGCAGGCGGGATAGAGCGAGGTGTTCCAGAAATAGCCTGTCATCGCGCTGTCCGGGTAGAGCGTCAGCGCGTCGCCGCCCTCCGTTATGCTGCGCATCAGGTCGACGTGGCGGTACGCGCCGTCAACCTTGACGATATTCCAGTCGTACGCTTTTTCGCCCTTCATGCCCGTGACGGTATAGCACTCCAGACCGATCTGATCGCAGAGTACCTGAAGGCTCTTCGCGCAGCCCTCGCTGGTCATCACGCCCTCACACAGGAAGCTCTCCACCGGCGTAGACGTTCTGCCCTCCTGATAGGAGAAGCGTTCGGTCAGGTAGGTATAGAGGAGCTGAAGCTTTTCCGTCTCCGTTCGGCGGTAGCGGACGTACTCCTTGGCCGCGCGGATGCTGGTGGCGACGGCCTCCTCCTTCCCCTTGAGCACTTCGGGAGTCTCCAGATAGGTCAGCTGGATCTCCAGGATGCGGACATATCCGCTATCCGGGTAGACGCTGACCGTGACCTTGGGCTGCTCCATGCAGGTGGAAGGGTTCTGATCGTAATACGCCTGCACAAGGCCGGGAATGTCGGGATCGTTGTAATAGGACATGCGGAGAACTGCCTCGGCGCTGTAACTCTTCATCGCGTTATAGAGTGCGTCGCAGAGATCCGCCGTGCCGGTCACCTTGTGGATCGCCTGGATCTGCTCTTTGGTGCGTCGGAAGGTAATGTGGATATGTACCTCGTAATATGAGACGATCAGGGCGCACTCGTGCGTCATGTAGTCCACGGCGTAGGCGCCGAGCGGGTCGTTCTTACTGACCTCGTAGGCGGCCATGTCCAGATCGCCCTCCACGTCGCCCGAGTAGTCGTAGATGCGGATGACGCCGTCCTCTTTTCCGTCCTGAACGAACGAGAGGATATCGTTTTTTAGGCTCAAATAGTTCTCCGCTGTGAGCGCGTCCGCGTTTTCCTCGACGGTACGCTGCTCGACATGGGGCTTGACGGAGACGTATTCATTCCGCAGCAGCCCGGAACAGCCGCACAGAAACGTCAGTAAAACCGCAAGAGTCAGGGCCAGGATGCGTTTCAAGGGCTGTCCCTCCTTCCGCCGTCAGAGATCGTCGCTGTAACGGCCGAAGCCGTTGCCGAGCACGAGATGGGTTTTTTGCAGGATCATGAACGCGTCCGGATCGATCTCGGCCACAATCCCGCGCAGCTGCGCCACCTGCACATCCTTGACGGCGCAGAGAATGACTTTTTTGGGCTGCTCCGTGTATGCGCCGCTGGCGTCGAGCAGCGTTGCGCCCCGGTCGAGGCGCTTGCCGATCGCGCAGCTGATCTCCCGGTAGCGGTCGGAGACGACCATCGCAACGCCGGCATCGTTCCGGCCGTAGATGACCATGTCCATCACGAGCGTGCTGACGTAGAGCGCCACAGCACTGTAAAGTGCCTTGTCAAGGTTGTGAAAGACCACACCGGTCAGCGTTACGACGGCGAGATCGACCAAAAGCGTGAGCTTTCCGATGGAAAAATGGGGAAACTTCCGCCGCAGCAGCCGCGCGATGATATCCATGCCGCCGGTGGACGCGCCGCACAGGAAGACGATGCCAAGCCCCGCGCCAACCATCAGGCCGCCGTAGAGCGCGGCGAGCAGCGTCTCCGTCTCATGTCCGGGCAGGATCAGCGGGAAAAGGTCGATCAGCACGGTCGATGTCAGCATGCCCAGCAGCGAGCCCCAGAAGAACCGGCGCCCGATCTGCCGGTAGCCGAGAATAAACAGCGGAATGTTGCTGATCAGCGTGATCATACCGATGGAGCCGATGCCCGTCACCCCGCAGAATACCTGCACGATACCGGTGAGGCCGCCGCCGTTGATGGAATTGGGCAGCAAAAAGAGCACATAGCCCGCGGCCACCACCGCACTCCCCAGCACAATCAGGAAAAAATTCCCGAGTTCGTGACGTGTCAGTTTTTCTTTCAAGTGAATCTGCTCCTCTCGGTCGGACGTCAGAGATCCATACTGATCTGCGTCTCGCCGGTATCCTCTTCTTTGAGCAGCGCCCCGGCCGCCGGGAGAGAACGCGTGCGGTAACGTGCGGCATTCACGATGGAGCTTCCCTCGAGCGGCTGCACCGTGCGCAGCGTGTCTTTTTTCTTCAGAGAAATCACGGCCACGCCCTGTGCGGCACGGGTGGCCTTGTCGGCGAGCTGCGCGCTGGAGAAGACCAGCGCTCGGCCATCCGCCGAAAACGCCGCAAGCTGCGTCTCCTCACGGAGCAGCAGCACGGCTTTCAGCGGACTCTTGTCCGAATATGCGCCGGTCAGCCGGCGGCGGTTGGACTTTGTGTCGAAGGACGAGAGCGCCACACGAGCCACTTTGCCGTTCTCAAAGGCAAAGAACAGGCTGCCCCTGTAATCGCCCGGCGCGAAGACGGCGACAACTGTTTCGTCCTGGTCCATGCCGAGCTTGGTCGGCAGATAGTCGCCCAGGACAGACGCCTTGCCGTCCTCGAACTCGGAGCATCTCGCTTTGTACGCCTGATACCTGTTTGTGAACACCAGGATTTCGGAGCTGTTGACCGTCTCCCACGAGTCGGTAAGGCGGTCGCCCTCCTTGAACTTCTGGTCGCCCGACATCCGAAGGGACTGGGGCGTGATCTTCTTGAAGTAGCCCTCCCGTGAGACGAAGACCGTCACGGGATAGTCCTCTTCGGGCTCCTCAGCCGACTCCGCGGCGGCCTCGTGCTCGTAGACAAGGCTGGTGCGGCGCGGCGCGCCGTACTTTGCGGCGGCGTTCTCCAGCTCGGAAATGATGATGCGGTGGATGCGCTTCTCACTCCCGAGCGTCTCGCGCAGCTCGGCTATCTCGCGCTCGAGAGCGTCGGTCTCGTCCGTGCGGCGGAGAATATACTCCTTATTAATGTTGCGCAGCTTAATCTCCGCGACGAATTCCGCCTGAACCTCGTCGATGCCGAAGCCGATCATCAGGTTGGGGACGACCTCGGCGTCGGACTCGGTCTCGCGGATGATGAGGATGGCCTTGTCGATGTCCAGCAGGATCTTCTGCAGGCCCTTGAGAAGGTGCAGCTTGTCCTGCCTCTTCTGAAGCTGGAAATAGACGCGGCGGCGCACGCATTCGGCGCGCCAGGCCGTCCACTCCTCCAGAATCTCGCCCACGCCCATCACACGCGGCATCCCCGCGATGAGGATGTTGAAGTTGCAGGGAAAGCTGTCCATCAGCGGGGTGGCGCGGCAGAGCTTCTGCATGAGCTTGTCCGGGTCGACGCCGCGCTTGAGGTCAATGGTCAGCTTCAGGCCGGAGAGGTCTGTCTCGTCGCGCATATCGGCGACCTCCCGGATCTTGCCCGCCTTGATGAGCTCGGAAACCTTGTCGATGATGGCCTCAGTGGTCGTAGTATATGGAATTTCGAAGATTTCTATGAGGTTTCCCTCTTTGACATAGCGCCATCGACAGCGGACGCGGAACGATCCGCGTCCGGTACGGTAGATCTCCGCCATCTCGAGCGGGTCGTAGAGGATCTCGCCGCCCGTTGGGAAATCCGGCGCGGGCAGCGTCTCGAGGAGGTCGGTCTTCGGGTCCTTGATGCGCGCGACAGCTGTTTTGCACACCTCGGCGAGGTTGAAGCCGCACATGTTGCTGGCCATGCCGACGGCGATGCCGGTGTTCGCCGAGACGAGCACGTTGGGATACGTTGTGGGCAGCAGGGCGGGCTCCTTCATGGTGCTGTCGTAGTTGTCCACAAAGTCCACGGTATCCGAGTCGATGTCGCGGAAGAGCTCCTGGCAGATGCCGTCGAGCCTGGCCTCGGTGTAGCGCGAGGCGGCGTAGGCCATGTCGCGCGAATAGACCTTGCCGAAGTTTCCCTTGGAGTCCACGAACGGGGTGAGCAGCGCCTCGTAGCCGCGCGAGAGGCGCACCATGGTGTCATAGATGGCGGCGTCCCCGTGCGGGTTGAGGCGCATGGTCTGGCCGACGATGTTGGCGGATTTCGTCCGCCCGCCGGTCAGCAGGCCCATTTTGTACATGGTATACAGCAGCTTCCGGTGCGAGGGCTTAAAGCCGTCGATCTCCGGAATGGCGCGCGAGACGATGACGCTCATCGCATAGGGCATATAGTTTAGCTCGAGTGTGTCACAGATAGGCTGCTCGAGTACCTCCGCACGGAGGCCCTGCACGTTGGGGTCAAGCTTTTTCTTTGCGTTTTCTTCCGGATTCTTTTTTCTTGCCATGCGGCTATCCTGTCCTTTGGTGTCGTTTTATTAGAAATTGAGCTCCTGGAGATCCATGTTCACGGCCGTCTTGGGCGGCTCGGTCACAACGGAGCCGCTGTACGGCGCGGAGGAGGCTCTCGCGGTCAGCGTAGCCTTGAACGTGTTCTTCACATGCACGCTGACGGTCGCCGTCTCGCTCCGGCCGGTTTTATCACACACGGCGCTCACCGACATTGTGTCACTCTTCAGGGCGGCGCTGAGGCTGTAATCGCAGGAATTCCCGCCGGTCTTCGTCACGGAGAAGGTCAGGCTGAAATCTCCGCCGAGGCTCGTTCCGGCGAACAGGCCGGCAGGCGCGCCGGAATCCCCGAGGCCGGCCGTGTTGAGCGTGAGGGTATATGTACTGCCGCTCGTATGGAAACAGCCGTCGCCCAGAACGGACAGGAGCTGTGCCGTGGTCTTCGTCAGCTTGTCATATGTATAGAACGGGCTGTCGGACTGTTCTTGCGCGGCGAGCAGCAGCAGACCGCCAACCGTCTGTCCCCCGGACCGGAGCTGTGCGGCTTTCAGGCCGAATTCGCCCGCAACGCTGCTTTCGAGCCAGTTGTCGGCGCCCACATAGTCGTCGAGCAGTGCGCTCTTAAGATAGAGCTCCTCGGTCTTTTGATTGTAGATGGCCTCGAGCTGCGGTGTGCGGAGTTTTTTTTGCATCTCCTCGGACACGTTCCCGTCGCCGACGCCAAACGCTTTCTGCGAGGCGAGATACGCGACCACGTCCGTCAGATTGGCCTGCACGCTGACGTTCACCGCGTCGTCGTTCTGGAGCATCTGCGCGCTCGCCGTCGCGCCGAAGCGCTTGTCGCCGTTGAGCGTGTCAAATACGGTGAGATCAAGGCTCAGATCGGCGGTGCGGCGGGTCGTCCGGCCAGCCGGCGCAGCTGCCGCCGCGTCGGCCAGGATCAGGTTGAGGACGGACGTCTTCGCGTCTGTTTCCGCCCGGAAGCGGGCGGCGTTGACGATGACCACGGTACGGAACGCGGGGTCCCACTCCACCTCGCAGCCGAGTGCCTCGGAGAGAAGGCGGACGGGCACCATCGCGCGTCCGTTCTCAACAAAGGATTTGCCGTTCATGGTGACGGTCTCGGCGGCCTTGTCCGCCGTCTCCGCATACGCCGCGCGGTCTGTGCCGACAGTGTGCGTGACCGTGCGTCCGTTCAGCACGGCGGTCAGCGTGCCCCCGTCGTAGGATACCGCCGCCCCGAGCGCCTCAAGGGTCGCGCGGGCGGGCACCATGACGCAGCCCTTGATGTTCCGCGGGCGGACGTCGGCGAATTTGAGGCACTTGCCGTCCACCATGACGTTGATGATGCCGGCCGTGCCGCCGCGGGAAAGCAGATCCTTTTTGATGCGCGCGGCGGCGTCGGCCTGCTGCCCGCCGCCCGAGACGGAATCCTCATAGCCGGCGTCGTAGCCGTCGCGGTAACCGTCCTCGTAGCCCTGCTGGGCTGTGTCTCTCCCGTCGTTGTCCACGCCGCTTGTCCCGTCGGCGGAACCCTTGTCATAGCCCGCGTTCCAGCCCTTGTCGTAGCTGTCCCAGTACTCGTCGGAATAAGCCGCCGCCGGAACGCACAGAGTCAGCGCCAGGATCAGCGCCAGTACCATCGCCAGAATCCGTTTCATCGCTGTTTCCTCCTTCATTGCACTCCTGTTTCGCAAAATCCTTTGATGCCGTCCTACGAAAGATCGGCAAGCTCGAGATACTTGTAGCCGTTTTCGGCGATATGGTCCTTCCGTCCGGCAAGATCGTCCCCCAGCAGCAGGTCGAAGACGCGGGCGGTCTTTTCCATGTCCTCCGGCACGACCTTGATGAGCCGGCGGGTGGCCGGGTTCATGGTGGTCATCCACATCATCTCCGGCTCGTTCTCGCCGAGTCCCTTGGAGCGGGAGATGGCGCATTTCTTTCCCTCGAGTTCCTGCGCGATCTTCGCCTTCTCCGCGTCGGTATAGGCAAACCAGGTCTTTTCCCTGCAGGTAATCTCGTAGAGAGGAGACTCCGCGATATAGACATAGCCTTTTCGGATGAGCGTTGGCACCAAACGATAGAGCATCGTGAGGATGAGCGTGCGGATCTGATAGCCGTCCACATCCGCATCGGTGCAAATGATGATCTTGTTCCAGCGGAGATTGTCCAGACTGAACTCGGCCAGATCCTTCACATGTTTGTCCTTTACCTCAATCCCGCAGCCGAGCACACGCAGGAGGTCGGTGATGATGTCGCTTTTGAAGATTCGGCCGTAATCGGCCTTGAGGCAGTTGAGGATCTTTCCGCGCACGGGCATGATACCCTGAAAATCCGCGTCGCGCGAAAGCTTGACCGCCCCCATGGCGCTGTCGCCCTCGACGATGTAGAGCTCGCGCCGATCTGCGTCGCGGCTGCGGCAGTCCACGAATTTCTGTACGCGGTTGGAGATGTCCAGCGAGCCGGAAAGTTTCTTTTTGATCGTGATCCGGGCGCGTTCGGCCGTCTCACGGCTGCGCTTGTTGACGAGCACCTGGTCGGCGATGCGGTCGGCCTCGGGCTTGTTTTCGATAAAATAGACCTGAAGACGCGAGCGGAAGAACTCCGTCATGGCCTCCTGGACAAACTTGTTGTTGATGGCCTTTTTGGTCTGGTTCTCATAGGAGGTCTGCGTGGAAAAGCAGTTCGTCACCAGCATGAGGCAGTCCGCCACATCCTGGAACGTGATCTTCGACTCGTTTTTGGTGTACTTCCCCACCGATTTAAGGTACGTGTCGATCGCATAGACGAACGCGTTGCGCACGGCCTTGTCCGGTGCGCCGCCGTGTTCGAGCCACGATGAGTTGTGGTAATACTCTATGTGGCTCAGCTGTGTGGAGAAGCAGAGCGCGGCGGAAATTTTAACTTTGTATTCGGGTTTGTCCTCGCGGTCGCGGCCCCTGCGCTCAGCCTCCCAGAACTGCGGCATGGTCATCGACCTGCCCTCGGTCAGCTCGGTGACATAATCGAGGATGCCGTGCTCATAGAAGAAGTCCTGCGTCTCGAACTTTCCGTCCCGCTCGGTGCGGAAGCGGAAGGTCACGCCCGCGTTCACCACGGCCTGACGCTTGAGCGTGTCCGTGAAAAACTCCTCGGGGATGTCGATGTCGGTGAACACGTCGAGGTCGGGCAGCCAGCGGAAGCGGGAGCCGGTCTTTTTCCCCGACCACGGCTCCTTTTCGAGCTTTCCTACGATCTCTCCGCGCTCGAAATGCAGCTTGTACTCCGTCCCGTCGCGGTGGATGACCGCGTCGAACCAGCGGGAAGAATACTGCGTGGCGCATGCGCCGAGGCCGTTGAGACCGAGGGAATATTCATAGTCGCCGCCGGCGTTGTTCTGGTACTTGCCGCCCGCGTACAGCTCGCAGAAGACGAGCTCCCAGTTGAATTTCTGTTCCTTCTCGTTCCAGTCCACCGGGCAGCCGCGGCCGAAATCCTCCACCTCGATGGAACGGTCGGCGTAGCGCGTGAGCGTGACGAGGGAACCGTGGCCCTCGCGCGCCTCGTCGATGGCGTTGGAGAGGATCTCAAAGACCGCGTGCTCGCAGCCCTCGAGCCCGTCGGAGCCAAAAATCACGGCGGGGCGCTTGCGGACGCGGTCGGCGCCCTTGAGGGAAACAATGCTCGTCTCCCCGTAGGATTGATTCTTTTTCATGGCTTTCCTCACGATATTTTGTGTTTGCCTCTGTATACTGACCCATTATATGGATTAATTATAGTTGTTATCTCCCGGAAAGTCAAGAATATGCCGACGGTGTGCGTCTTTCCGCCATTTTCTGCATTTCCCGTACCGAGGGGAAAACGTCCGGTTGCTTTTTATCGGCGCGCAGTGTATGATTGTGCAGGTAATCTGTGGCGCAACGCCCGCGAAAAGAGGAGGACGCAAGCGAAATATGGGGAAGATCGGATTTGACAACCGGAAGTATCTGGAGCTCCAATCCAAGCGGATTCTGGAGCGCGTGGATTCCTTCGGCGGCAAGCTGTATCTGGAATTCGGCGGAAAACTGTTTGACGACTATCACGCCTCGCGCGTGCTGCCGGGCTTCCAGCCGGACAGCAAGCTCAAGATGCTGCTCCAGCTCAGGGATCAGGCGGAAATCGTCATCGCCATCAGCGCCAAAGACATAGAGGAGCACAAGCGCCGCGGCGATCTCGGCATCACCTACGACCAGGACGTGCTGCGTCTGATAGACGTGTTCCGCGAAGTCGGGCTGTACGTCGGCAGCATTGTCATGACGCGCTATCACGGCCAGCGCGCGGCAGACCGGTTCGCCGCACAGCTGCAAAACCTCGGCGTGAATGTCTGCCGTCACTACCCCATCGCCGACTATCCCTCCAACATCCCGCTCATCGTTTCCGACGAAGGCTTCGGGCGCAACGACTACATCGAGACGGAGCGCCCGCTCGTCGTCGTAACGGCTCCCGGCCCCGGCAGCGGCAAGATGGCCACCTGTCTGAGTCAGCTCTATCATGAGCATCGCCGCGGCATCAAAGCGGGTTACGCGAAGTACGAGACATTCCCCATCTGGAACATCCCGCTCAAGCATCCGGTCAATCTGGCCTATGAAGCAGCCACGGCCGACCTCTCGGATGTGAACATGATCGACCCCTTTCACCTCGAGGCCTACGGCAAGACGACCGTCAACTACAACCGTGACATTGAGATCTTCCCCGTGCTCGAGGCGATGTTCCGTAAAATCTTCGGCGAGTGCCCCTACAAAAGCCCCACGGACATGGGCGTGAACATGGCGGGCTACGCCATCCTCGACGATGAAGTCTGCTGCGAGGCATCACGTCAGGAGATTATCCGCCGTTTTTACGCCTCGACCTGCGCGGCTGTCCGGGGCCGGGCGCAGGCGTCCGAGGTGCACAAGCTCGAGATGCTCATGAGTACCCTGGGGCTTACGACCTCCATGCGTCCGTGCGTGCCGCCCGCGCTGGCCGAGGCAGAGCGTACCGGCGCGCCCGCCACCGCCATTGAGCTCCCCGACGGCGAGGTCGTCACCGGCAAGACCTCACCGCTGCTCGGCGCGTCCTCGGCGGCGCTGCTGAACGCGCTCAAATATCTCGGCGGCATCGACCGAAAGATCGAGCTGATCTCCCCCGCCGTCATCGCGCCGATCCAGCACCTCAAAGTGGAGCATCTCGGCAACCTTAATCCCCGCCTCCACACCGACGAGGTGCTCATCGCTCTCTCGATCTGCGCGGTCACCAATCCCACGGCGGAGCTCGCCATGGATCAGCTCTCCCGCCTGCGCGGCTGTCAGGTGCACTCCAACGTCATCCTCTCACAGGTGGACGAAAACGTATTTAAAAAACTTGGGGCGGACGTGACGTACGAGCCGGTCTATCAGACCCATCGTCTCTATCACAAGTCCTGATTTCCAGGGGAAACGAGGAATACCATGCCTAACGGTTGTAAAATATTTTTGCTCTGCCTGCTGGCTTTCGCGGTTCTGGTCGGCGCGTTCTGCATTCTCTGGCCGCTGACCGGCGGACGTACCGCGCCCGCGCAGAGCACGGCCGCCGCCCAGACGCAGCCGGCCCCGACGGCCGCAAATACGGACACGCCCCCCGAAACGGAATCCGCCGCGACCACCGCTTCGGAGACCGAAACGGTCACGGAGACGCAGGTCTCCGCCGAGGCGCAGAAGGCGCAGGCGATGCTCGAGAGCATGACGGACGGCGAAAAGGTCTGGCAGCTCTTTGTCGCCACGCCGGAATCCGTTACGGGCGTCGGAACCGTCGTCCGCGCGGGCGACGCCACAAAGACGGCGTTGGAGGAAAAGCCGGTCGGCGGCCTGATCTACTTTTCCAAGAACCTGCAGGACAGCGCCCAGACCAAAGAGATGATCCGGAATTCACAGTCCTACGCGAAGACCGCCATGCTCATCGGCGTGGACGAGGAGGGCGGCACGGTCAGCCGCGTCGGCTCCAACTCAGCCATGGGCACGACCTCTTTTCAGAATATGGCTTCCTACGGCGCGGCCGGCGATACGGCGGCGGTCTACGACATCGGCAAGACCATCGGCACAGATCTGACCGGTCTCGGCTTCAACCTGGACTTCGCACCCGTCGCCGACGTGGTGACGAATCCGAACAACACGGAAATCGGCAGCCGATCTTTCTCGTCCGACCCGGAAACGGCGGCGAAAATGGTCGGCAGCATCGTATCCGGCTTTCAGGATTCCGGCATTCTCTGCACGCTCAAGCACTTCCCCGGCCACGGCGGCACTTCGACCGACTCGCACAAGGGTCTCTCCGTCACCACGCGGACGCTTGAGGAGATGCGCGCGTCCGAGTTTCTGCCCTTCAAGGCCGGCATCGAAGCGGGCGCGCCGATGGTCATGGTCGGCCATCTGTCCGCCGAACAGCTCAACGGCGGGAAGGACACGCCATCCGACCTCTCCAAAGCGGTCGTGACAGATCTTCTGCGGGTCGAGCTGGGATTCCAGGGCGTCGTTATCACCGACGCGCAGGACATGGGCGCGATCACCGACTACTACTCCCCCGCCGAGGCGGCTGTCGGCGCGCTGCAGGCAGGCGTCGATCTCATCCTGATGCCCGCCGATCTTCAGGCCGCTTACGACGGCGTGATGGCCGCCGTCCAGTCCGGCGAGCTGACGCAGGCGCGCATCGACGAGAGTGTGCTGCGCGTGCTGACAATGAAATATGAGTACGGAATTCTCTCCTGATAAGGCAATCCGCCGTTCCGAATCCGGGACGGCGGATTTTTCTTTTATTTTTGCTCCGTCGTTTCGCGGAACATTTCCGAGGACAGGTAGCGGTCGCCGGAGTCCGGGAGCAGGGCGACGACGATCTTCCCCCGGTACTCGGGCCTGCGCGCAATCTGCGCCGCAGCCCAGACCGCCGCGCCCGAAGTGATGCCTACCAGAATGCCCTCCTTGCGGGCCAGCGCCGCCCCGGTGCGAAAGGCGTCCCCGTCCGAAACGGTCACCAGCTCGTCGCAGACCGTCCGGTCGAACACCTCCGGCACAAAGTTCGCGCCGATCCCCTGAAGACCGTGCGGCCCGGCCTTGCCCCCCGAAAGGAGCGGCGAACGCGCCGGCTCCACGCCAACCACGCGGACGGCGGGATTCCGCTTCTTCAGATATCGGCCCGTGCCGGTCAGCGTGCCGCCCGTGCCGATGCCTGCGACAAAGACCGCCGCCTTCCCGTTCGTGTCCCCCCAGATCTCGGGGCCGGTCGTTTTCTCGTGCGCGGCAGGATTGGCCGGGTTGATAAATTGCCCGGCGAAGAACGCGCCCGGGATGGTGCGCGCCAGCTCCGCCGCCTTATCGGCCGCGCCCTGCATCCCGAGCTTCCCGTCGGTGAGAACGATCTCCGCTCCGTAGGCACTCAGCATCGCCCGGCGCTCGACGCTCATGGTGTCCGGCATGGTGAACACGGCGCGGTAGCCCCGCGCCGCCGCGACTGCCGCAAGGCCGATGCCCGTGTTGCCCGAGGTCTCCTCGACGATCGTGGCGCCGGGGCGGAGCAGGCCTCGCTTCTCCGCGTCCTCGATCATGCTCCAGGCGGCCCGATCCTTGACCGACCCGGCGGGGTTCAGGTATTCCAGCTTGGCCAGCAGCACGGCTTCCAGGCCGTACTGCGCTTCCACGCTGCGCAGCTCCAGCAGCGGGGTATGGCCGATCAGCTCGGGATAGGAATGACAGACTCGCATGGCAGATGCCTCCTACATTTTTTCTCATTGTAGCACAGTTTCTGCCATTCTGTTATAAGTATATCAAATATGTAATATAAGATTTTGCTTGTTTACTTATATCGATTTTGCGGGTATACTGATTCTGCTGCCGTGAGACGGCACAATCTGTCAACATTCCAAACTGGAGGAACATGAATATGTCGAACTGCGCGATCGTAGGCATCAACTGGGGCGACGAGGGCAAGGGCCGCATGGTCGACCTCATCACCAAGGATTACGACGTTGTCATCCGCTACCAGGGCGGCAGCAACGCGGGTCACACCGTTATGAACGAGTACGGCAAATTTGCCCTGCATCTCATCCCCTCGGGCATTTTCCGTAAAAACGTCGTGAACGTCCTCGGCAACGGCGTCGCGCTGGATTGCGAGGCGCTGTGGGGCGAGATGGAGAACGTCATGAAGACCGGCGTGCCCATCACCCCGGAAAACTTCAAGATCTCCGAGCGCGCGCCGCTCCTGTTCCCGTTCCACCGCGACCTCGACTCTCTCGAGGAGGCGCGCCTGAAGGACAAGAAGTATGGCTCCACCAAGCGCGGCATCGCGCCGTTCTACTCCGACAAATATCAGAAGAAGGTCGTCCTCGCGGGCGAACTCTTCTACCCCGAGAAGCTCAAAGCCCACCTTGCCGACATCCTGGAGTGGAAGAACCTGACCGTGGAAAAGGTCTACGGTGCAAAGCCCTACACCCTCGACGAAATGATGGCCTGGCTCGATGAGTTCGGCGCGAAGATCAAGCCCTACGTCTGCAACACCGTTACCTATCTGCGCGACGCGCAGAAGGCCGACAGAAAGTTCCTCTTTGAGGCCCAGCTCGGCGCGCTGCGCGACCTGGACTTCGGCATCATCCCGTACACCACCTCCTCCAATGCCGTCGCGGCCTACGCGCCGGTCGGAGCGGGCTGCCCGGGCGCGAAGCTCGACGAGGTCGTCGGCGTCGTGAAGGCCTACTCCACCTGCGTGGGCGAAGGCCCGTTCACCTCCGAGTGGTTCGGTGAAGAGGCCGATAAGCTCCGCGAGGCCGGCGGCGAATACGGCGCCTCCACCGGCCGTCCCCGCCGCGTGGGCGCGATCGACCTGGTCGCCACGCGCTACGGTGTTGAGACGCAGGGCGCGACCAACATTGCCCTGACCAAGCTGGACATTCTCTCCTACATGGAGAAGATTCCCGTCTGCACGCACTATCTCCTGAACGGCGAGCAGACCGACGAGTTCCCGTTCCCCTGCGCCCTGCCCGACGCGAAGCCCGTCATCGAGTATGTCGACGGCTGGCAGAAGGACATTTCCGGCGTCCGCACATGGGAAGACCTTCCCGCGCAGGCCCGCGCCTACGTCGAGTACATTGAAAAGGCCATCGGCTGCCACATCGGCTACGTCTCCGTCGGCGCCGAGCGCGACGCCATCATTCTGCGCTGAGGGGGCCTTGCGATGCACGACCGTTACGAAAGCCCGCTCTCCTCGCGCTACGCCTCGGACTATATGCTCCGCCTCTTCTCGGCGGACACCCGCTTCGGCACCTGGCGGAAGCTCTGGGTCGCTCTGGCCCGGGCAGAGATGGAGCTCGGCCTGCCCGTCACGCAGCATCAGGTGGATGAGCTCGCCGCCCATATCGGCCCGATTGACTACGACGCGGTCGCCAGGCGCGAGTCGGAGTGCCGCCACGACGTCATGGCGCACGTCTATGCCTACGGGCTCGACTGCCCCGACGCCGCCGGCATCATCCATCTCGGCGCGACGAGCTGCTACGTCACCGACAACGCCGACCTCATCATCTACCGCGACGCGCTGCGCTACCTGCGCGGCGAGCTGGCCGTGGTCATCCGCAACCTCGCGAAATTCGCCGACGAGTACAAGGCCATGCCCGCGCTGGGCTACACGCACTTCCAGCCGGCGCAGCTTGTGACCGTGGGCAAGCGCGCCTCCCTCTGGCTGCAGGATCTCATGCTCGACCTCGACGAGCTCGAAGACGTGCTCGGCGCGTTCCGCTTCCTCGGCTGCCGCGGCACCACGGGCACCGAGGCAAGCTTCGTCGACCTCTTTGAGGGCGACACGGCAAAGATCGACGAGATGAACCGCCGCATCGCCTCCTCGTTCGGCTTTGAAAAGTGCTACGACGTGTGCGGCCAGACCTACCCCCGAAAGCTCGACAGCCGCATTCTGAGCGTCCTCAGCTCCATCGGCCAGAGCGCCTACCGCTTTGCCGGGGATCTGCGCCTGCTCCAGCACGACCGTCAGGTCGAAGAACCGTTTGAGAAGAGCCAGATTGGCTCCTCCGCCATGCCCTACAAGCGCAACCCGATGCGCTCCGAGCGCATCTGCTCGCTCAGCCGCTACCTGATGGCCGACGCGCTCAACGCGCCGATGACCGCCAGCGCCCAGTGGCTCGAGCGGACGCTCGACGACTCGGCCAACCGCCGCATCAGCCTGCCGGAGGGCTTCCTCTGCGCCGACGCGGTGCTGCGCCTGATGCAGAATGTCACGAAGGGCCTGCACGTCAACGAGAAAATCGTCGGGCGGTTCGTGAATGAATACCTCCCCTTCATCGCCACGGAAAACCTGATGATGGAGGCCGTCAAGCGCGGCGGCGACCGTCAGAAGCTCCACGAGATCATCCGCACCCACTCCATGGCCGCGACGGCCGAGATGAAGGAGGGCCGTCCCTGCGACCTGCTCTCCCGTCTCGCGGGCGACCCGGCTTTCGGCCTGACGCTCGAGGAGATCCGTTCGGTTATGACGCCGTCCGCCTACATCGGCCGCTGCCCGGAGCAGGTGGCCGCCTACACCGGAAAATGTCTGGAACGCGTCGCCTCCATCGAGGCCAACGATGCCCCGGACGTCACCCTGTAAAGTGAGGTAACACCATGAACATCACCACTCCCGACCAGGACATCTCACGCGTCCTCTTCACCGAGAAGCAGATCGCGGCCCGCGTCGAGGCGCTGGGCATGCAGCTCACCGAAGAATACCGCGACAAGAAGCCCGTTATGATCTGCGTGCTCAAGGGCGCGTCGTTCTTCTACATCGACCTCTGCCGCCAGATGAACTGCAACATCGACATGGACTTCATCTCCGTCTCGAGCTACGGCGCGGCGGCGAAGTCCTCGGGCGTCGTCCGGCTCATCAAGGATCTGGACAATAACATCACCGGCCGCCACGCGATCATCGTTGAGGACATCATCGACTCCGGCCTGACGCTCTCGTACCTGCGCGACCTGCTCAGCGCGCGCAAGCCTGCGTCCATCAGGACCATCAGCTTTCTCGACAAGGTCGAGCGCCATCCCGAGAAGCTCAAGACCGACTACTGCGGCTTCGATATTCCCGATGAATTCGTCGTCGGCTACGGCCTCGACTACGATAACTACTATCGCAACCTCCCCTACATCGGCGTGCTCCGGCCCGAAGCGTACCGATAAAAATTCACGGGATGCCTTGGCTTTCCGGTGATAAAGATGTTTGAAACATCAAATCTCTGATGGCTGGCAGACTGAGTGCAAACGAGAACAGGGCGTATCACATTCATTGTGGTACGCCCTGTTCTCGTTTTCTATAGAAATAATATGTGACCTGCCGGGCATCTGTCAGAACATCAGCCGGCATTGTCCGGAATCTGTGTCATCAGGCGGCATGCTGTTATAAAGGATTGTTGGCACGGATTGGCCGCCGCACCCTGACGGCTGATCGCAGCCTCCGGCTTGAACCGGCTGTTTCCGCACCGTTGACGATGCCGGAAGCCTTCGCGGCTGCGGTCTAAAGTGGACAGTACGTTTTTTGACAACATGAAAGACAAATTGTGACAAATGTCACTTCGCAGCGCGATAAAGGAATGTGACAACCTGGCTGCGGGTGCAGGTTGCGTCAGGTGTAAATGTTGTATCGGACGTCCCGGAAGTCACGCCCTGCTTCAAGGCCCACGCCACGGCGGCGGCGTTGGGGCAGCCTGCGGCTTTCCACATAAAGTCAACCGTCATACCGCGGGTGCACGGGCTGCCTGGATTGAAGCTGCCGCCGCTGGTCATCCCCGTAGCGTATGCCCACTGAACCGCTTTGTAGTAATAATCGTCGGCGGAGACATCGCTGACAGCTGCATAATCGGTTACCATGGGAGAACCAGCGGCACGCCATAAAAAGGTAATGATCTGTCCGCGTGTGCAGGTGGCATCGGGAGAGAATGCTGTATCGGAGGTACCGTTGGTGATGCCCTTGTCCACTGCCCACTGCACAGAGTTAAAATAGTAGGAGGAGGAAGAAACATCGGCAAAGGGTGCGTACACATTCACGCCGGAGCCGACGCGTACAAAAAAGCGCAATACTATCCCGGAGGTTATGCTTCCACCACCGGAGTAAGAATCTTTGCGAATATTTACACAATACGCGCCGTCTGCCAGAGTGAGGGAACCGGCAGCGGCAACGGTTTGGGGATGGCCTTCATATGCTTCTATATGCGACCAATCCACATCGCCGTTATCGGAAAAATCGCGTTTAATGACATCGGCCGTATAGCTGCACTGTTCTCTACTGTCCGTGTAGCCGGAGGCCAGGGAAAGCCGCGCACCGGCAGCCGCTCGATAAAGCGGATAAGTATCCGTATCGTCTGTACCGAGGGACGTTACTGTGGAAATCGTTGATTCGCCTGTTACATTGCTCAGTGATGCGCAGTTCCGACCGTTTGCCGCTTCTGTCATAGAGACGGTTTTGGAATTTCCATCCGCCTCAACACCCGCAACCGTAATATAGCACAGGATATCATCACCGGCGGTGGTGACGCCGATATCCACCCGCTGCGTGGAAGCGACAGTGTAGGACGGGGCAATATTTAAGCCGGTTCCCGCATTCACGCCGTCGGAATAAAATGTGTGGGATGCCAGATCCACCGAGGAGCCTGAAACCTCGGCTGTAATGGTGGTACCCATCGGCAGATAGTAGCAGACGCCGCTTTCGCCAGACGAATTCACACAGTTTTCCGTTTTGGAAATGGGATTAGAGAGGGTGTATGTGGCTGTGACATTATAATTACCGTCCGGTTCTTTGCATACGATGGTCTTATCCCCTGCCGTGTTGGAGGCAAGTGCGGGAACAGTCAGCGTTGCCAGGAGCGCCAGCACCAGCAGCAGGGACAACAAAGGTCTTCTTTTCATATTGTGTTCCTTTCTGATCTAAAGCAAATATTTGCTGAAATTACTGTTTGGGTGTCATACAGGAAGTGACCGCAAAGGGATATATTTCAAAACAGCCGCCAGATGTTCTCCTGTTCCCGCAACTGCCATGCCGCAACTGCTCCAGTCTTTGCATTTTCGTATTGGGGGACGGCGGTCGTTTCAATTTAAAAGTTTGCGGCAAGCACTGCGGGAGAATCGGCGGTTAAAATCATCAGTATGGTCAGCACGGAAGCAATCATTCTTTTCATTTTGGCATCTCCTATTTGATAGTCGCGTTGACGAGATAAAGTCCTGTGCCATCGACGCACTTCATGTCCAACCGCTGCACGTCGGTCAGATTGACCGTGCAAGTCACAGGCAGGGCTCCTCCGACAGTGTTAAAAGTCGCAAGCAGCGCATCGTTATCACCTTTGAATACTATTTGCGCATCATGCTTGCTGTACAGTTGGAACGTCAGCGTTGTATATTTTCCGTTCAGGTTATAGTAGACGTCACTGTCATATTTCCACATCAGGATATACCCGCTGTAGGTGTTGCCCGCCAGAGAAATTGTGTTGCCGTCGGATGCTTTATAGAAAATGCTTTCACTGCCGCCGTATGGCGTCATATTCTCAATAAAGTTGGTACCCTCCGGATTCGTCCCCAGAATGACGGCGTTGTTTGTCCCATCCCACACAACGGGAAGATTCAGTATGTCCGACACCGCGCGAATCGGCACATAGGTCGTGCCGTTATAGGAAATCGGATAGACCGTGTTTCCTTTGGCGTCTTTCATCGTCTGTGCCTGACCGTTGTACAGAATCCTGATTCCGCTGTTGAGATAAGCGGAAATCGCCTGCATATTTCCGGAAGCCAGGGCCCCGGTACAGAAGCTGGCAGCAAGCGCGAGGCAGATAATAATTGTGATCCCTCTTTTTTTCATTTGCGGTTCCCCCATCTGCAAAAATTTCATAACATCCAGCCGACTTCACTGAATGTGTTTGACATTAAAATTGATTGCGCTGACCTTGCTTATTTCGCTGCCATTAGGGACAGCATGGCGCGGTAAACGCCGTCCTTCCAGTCGGTTATGAATTCACCGCTGTATTGAAGCGCAATGTCGCGAAGAATTTCCTGCCCATATCCCTTCCGTCCTGCCGCCGCTTTTTTTGGCTCCGCGGAGGAGTTTTCCACTTTAATGATAAGATAATCATTGTTTCTTCCGGACTTCACGCGAATAAAGCGCTCTGACTCCGGACATTTCTTTGCCGCCTGCACGGCGTTGTCCAAAAAGTTTGAAAATATGCTGCACAGGTGGACAGGCTGGATGTTCGGCTCCTCGCCCATCTCCAGATCGGTTTCCAGCCGTATGCCGTTAGACTGGCAAAGCGCTGCTTTTTCGTTTAAAACGGCGTTGACGACAGGGTTGCCGCAGTACACATATTCCTTAATTCCGATAAGATTTGCTCTGAGCGCATCCAAAAGAGCACGCGCGCGCTCCGGCTCGGCTTGCTCGGTCAGATGATATGCCGTTATGAGCTGATTGTTGAAGTCATGGCGGATTTTTGCCATCTCCTCGCGCCGCGCTTCAATGTCCTGGTAGTGGACGTTCTCGACCCTATGAAGCGTCTCAAGCTCCTGCAGCTGTTTTTCAAGCGCCTCCTTTCTGTCCTGTTCCATCAGTACATAGAGCAGAATAAAGTCGGCAATAAAGCCCAGGATAATTCCGGCGCAGATGAAAATGCTTCCTGAGGACGGCGCTATGCATGTCGTATCATTAAAGGCGTAAAGCATCGTCATCTGGCTCAAAGGGAAAATGAAAAAAATCACGATGTGGCGTGCCGCTGTTTTATGGCTTACGAACCGGTTCCATGCAACGAGCAGAAGGACTAATAAAATGATAACAACAGCGGTATTAACAGCCACCGTAGCCAACATGATCGATGAATTGAAAGAGGCATCAAAGGATTCCCCGGCATATCCCATAAAGAGCGCGCCGAATATTGAGCCGATATAGGAAATGACATTAAACAGGATGAACAGAAGAATTTTCTTCCACAGCTTGTCCCTAAACGCTATAAATACATAAAGCAGTATGCAGGCAATGACTGCCCAATACAGAGCTTCCGACAGCGGATGCGTGATTTTCAAGTATGCCACCGGCAGCATAAACAGTGTAAAACTGACGGCTGAAGCCCAGCGTGGCACCCTTTCCCATCGCGGTTCCAGCGTCAAGGAAAAGAAAAGGCCAAACCATAAGACACCCAAATTCCAGAGCAGGAAATTAATCCAGAAATACATCATGCGGCCTCCCTACAATGTCTCGCCCATATAGCGAAAAAAAGCCATTCTGCTATCGGCGTATTTCGCTTTGCTGATGGGGATCTCCCCGCCGGTTTTCAGAAGGACGCTGCTTTTTTCAAACCGGCGGATAAAATCCATATTGACAAGATAGCTTTTATGGCATTGGAGGAAACTGTTGGGAAGCCGATCCTTCAGCTTTTCCAAACGCTCATAACAGATGAAGTTCTCATCCGCAGTATGTATGATGAGCTGATGCCCCGAACTCTCAATATATTGAATTTTACTGTTCTGAATCGCGTTCACCGTTCCATTTTGCTGGATGAGCAGCTTTTGGGACTCCCGTTTACGAATGATCTCCAGCGCTTTTTGAAGCAGCTTTTTCAGAACATTCCGGTCAACCGGCTTTTCCAAATATCCGCAGAGATTGACCTGCTTCAGAAATATCTGCTGATAATAACGATCCGGATGACCGGTCACAAAGACAATTTGTATGTCCGGGCGCGTCTCGTTTACCGATGAAGCAAAATCGATGCCGTTTTGCAGCTCGCTTAACTCAATGTCCATGAAGATAAGGTCAAAGTACTTTCCCGACTCTATTGCATCCCGCAGGCTGCATGCAGTCGAAAACCGTTCAATCTGATTGTCACGGTCAGCCTCCTCTATTTGCGATTGCAGCATGTCAAGCGCGTCTGTTTCATCATCGCAGATTCCAATCCGCATAGCCTTCCCTCCCATTTTAGTTCATAATCATTTCCGTGCCATTCCGTCGGAATCCGTCTCCTGCACCGGCCCGTTTCAGCCAATGGCCACCAAAAAATATTATTTAATGATTATATCAATAAAATGGAAAAACAGGAACAAAAACAATTGGTTTTTTTACTGCCGACAGCATTCTGCCGGTATTCCCGCTGCCGGAAAAGTCCTGAAACCATTTTAAGCAACCCATAATGGAAAGAAAACCAGTTCAGCAAAAACGGACTGTTTAAGAGCAAAAACAGTCCGAAGAAGCGGGTAATTTTTTCGTTCAGCAATGGATCGCACAGTTTCCCGGAACACATCCGGTTTGAATGCAGCAGGCAACGGCAATTACGTTGGTCATATCGTTTTTCACCTCCCGCTGAAACAGGAAAAGGACGTTCCATCAGCAGGAACGTCCTAAAATGATATGCAATTCGTCATTCAGAGGGCAGCTTTGAGAGAGAGCCTGGCCGAGAACCGCTTCGCCGCAAACCCGCATGAATACTGAGTATTTTCTTTTCGTTTTCACCCTCCCGGATCGCACCTTGCGGAAAAAGGCCCAACGCAGATTGCCAACGTCTTCTCTGTAAAGCAGGTGCCGGCCACCAAAGCGTATTACGCGCTGCGGGACGGCAGGCTCCTGCCGGAGGGAATCCTGCGCAAGGGATGACAGTTTGGCTGCCGGCATTCTGGAGCGGACGGATTCCGCGGGGCATACGGGAGCTTCGGCAAAACAGGCGTCGACGCGGGCAAGCGCTCCGTCCCCGAAAAAGCGGACGGTCATCGGAAGCGGAGCGTACAGATTGTGCTCCGCTTCATTGGCGAGGTCAAATTGCCGCAGCCCAAGGCCATGAAAGAATCATGCAGCCGCAAAGCGGCATAGTTCCAAAAGGCTATGCCGTTCTGCCGCAGAAATACGTTTTTGTTCCCAGTAACCCTTCGCATCCCGCGCTTTTTTACAGCTTGAAGTCCGGCTCGAGTATGGAATCGTCGTGGAAAATCCAGTCGGCCACATGATATACCGTGTATTGATCCGGCGTGTTGCGGACGACCATCCGGCTCAGGCCGGCGTTAATCATCATCATCCGGCACATCCGGCAGGATTCCGCGTCCGCGATCAGTTCGTTTGTCGCCGCGTCGCGGCCGACAAGGTAGAGCGTGCCGCCGATGCACTCGCTGCGCGCGGCGGAGATGATGGCGTTGGCCTCCGCGTGGACGCTGCGGCAGAGCTCATACCGCTCCCCGCTGGGTACGTTCAGCTTCTGACGGACGCAGTAGCCGAGGTCGGTGCAGTTCGTGCGGCCGCGCGGCGCTCCGTTGTAGCCGGTGGCAATGATCTCGTCGTTGCGTACGATGATCGCACCGTAGTTCCCGCGGCAGCAGGTCGAGCGCTCCATGACGGTCTGCGCAATGTCCAGATAGTAATTCTCTTTGTCTCTCCGTTCCATCGGGAACCTCCTCCGTCCGCCGGAATCATGCCGCCCGGCGATTGCACGCGGCGCGGGCCGGCCCCGCCGGGACCGCCCGATCGACTCTATTATATTCCCCTCCGCTCCATTTCGCAATAGATTTTCAAATAAACACCGATAAAGTGCAGTTTTTTCTCCCGTTTTTTTATATCTTTGCTCCACACGGCTTGCATTTTCCCTCCCTCTTGCGTTTTTTCGCCACGTGATGTTATAATGTTGGTATTCCGAAAGGGGGAGGAATCGTATGAAACGGCTCGCGGCAATTTTTGTGATTCTCGGTCTGCTCACAGTCCTGTTCGCCGTGCCGGCAGCCTCGGCTTCCTCGCTGGCCTTCGTCGCCGTAAACGACACCATTCCTCTCACACTCTCCGGTTCTTCCATGCCGTTTTACAGCGGCGGCGACCTCTATGTACCCTATACCGCGTTCGACGTCTCCTCTCTCGGCTTCTACCCCTCCTACAACTCCTCCTCTAAAACGATGACGCTGTTCAGCCGCAGCAGCCGCCTTGTTTACGATCTGGCCGGAGGCTACGTCACCGATGAGGAAAACGTTGTCTCCGAGGTCGGCGCCATCAGCAGCGGCGGCATGATCTTCCTCCCCGCCTCGTTCAGTGCGTCGCATTTTGGCGTTTCCGTGTCGTTCCTGACCAGCAAGAGCGGCTATCTCGTCGTACGCTTCACCACGGGCGACCAGGTCTACGACGACGACCTCTTTCTCGAAAAGGCCAACAACCTGATCGAATACCGCGTCTCCCAGGCGCAGTCCTCCGGGGGGACCACGTCCTCCCCGCCCACCCCGCCGGCCTCCCCGTCCGGTTCGCATGAAACGGGCACCGCCGCGACGGAGACCGAGACGGAAACCGACCGGCAGGAACCCGCTACGATCCTGCTCGCCGTGACCGGAGGCGGCGACCTGGCCGCCTCGGCCGCGCTGCTCGACCGCTACGGTATCAAGGCCGCGTTCTTCCTTACCGCCGACGAGATCGCCGCCGGCGGCGACGCCATCCGGCAGATCACCGCGTCCGGCCACACGATCGGGCTGGCTGCCTCCTCGTCCGGCGGGGATATGACCGCACAGCTCGACCGCGCCAATCAGGCGCTGCTGCGCGTGTTGGGCCGCAAGACGCTCCTGGCCCTCGTCCCCGAGAACGCACGGGTGCAGGAGAACAGCTGGTGTCTCTTCCGCTTCCCGGAAACGCCTGTCACCGCCGCCGAGGCAGCCGACGCGCATGGGGAACGGCGGCTTCTCCTTTGCACCGGCGACACTCTCGCCTCCAGCCTCGCCGCCCTGCAAAGCGCGGGCTGCGTCTACGAGCATATCGGTGAAACAACCCTGGCTCCTTGAAAAACAGGCCGGAATCCAGATGGATTCCGGCCTGTTTCATTTATAGATTTGGTTTTCCTCTCGGGATGTACTTGCCCTCGGCCTTTCCCGTAAGTTCCCCCTGTTTGACTGCGCGGACGCCGCGCAGATACACGTCCTCGACCCTCCCGCGCGTACGGAAGCCCTCGAACGGTGTGTAGCCTGCCGCCGTTATCTCATCCGCGCCGGTAATCGTGTGATCAGTTGCTGGATCGTAGACCACAAGGTCGGCGTCACTGCCCGCCGTGATCGTGCCCTTGCGCGGCCAGAGGCCGTAGAGCTTCGCCGGGTTCTCGGAGAGCACACGCACCACGGTCTCCGGTGGGAGCTTTCCCTCAGCCGCCAGAGTACACATCAGCTCGCCTCGCGTCTCCACACCTGGCAGACCGCCCGGAATCCTGGTAAAGTCTCCGCGTCCCGCCTCTTTTTGGGAGAGCGTGAAGCTGCAATGGTCGGTGGACACCGTTTGAATTTCGCCCGTGTTCAGCCCTCCGAGAAGCGCCTCCCGGTCGTGCCGGGCGCGGATGGGTGGCGCGCAGATATAGCGCGCGGCGGCGGAGTAGTCCTTCTGGCGGTACACGCTCTCGTCGAGCAGCAGATAGTGCGGGCAAGTCTCCACATAGACTTTCTGCCCCCGCGCGCGCGCCGCGCGGACCTCTTTCAGGCTTTCGGCGGTGCTCAGGTGCACAATGATGATCGGCACGCCCGCGATCTCAGCCAGGCGCAGCAGCTCGCCCACAGCCGCCGCCTCTGCCTCGGCCGGACGGGAGACGGGGTGAGAGTCGGGCCCCATCAGACCGGCGGCCTTCCTCTCGGCGATCAGAGCGTCGATTACGCCGCTGTTCTCGCAGTGGACGCCCGCGATGCCGCCGAGCCGCCCGATTTCCTGCAAAGCAAAAAACAAGTCTCTGCCGCCGATCATCATGGCGGGATAGGTCATGTACATTTTAAACGACGTGATGCCCTGCTCGAACATGGCGGGCAGCTCGGCGCGGATGCTCTCATTCCAGTCGTCGATGGTCATGTGGAAGCCGTAGTCGCACGCGCTCCTGCCGTCGGCCTTTTTGTGCCAGAGCTTCAGACCGAAGTCCAGGCTCTCCCCCTTGTTCGGGCACGCAAAGTCGATGACCGTGGTGGTGCCGCCGCGCAAAGCGCTGCGGCTTCCGGTGGCAAAATCGTCGGCCGTGGTGGTGTTGCACACATCAAGGTCAAAGTGCGTATGCGCATCGATAAAGCCGGGCAGCAGGAGTTTACCCGAAACGTCCCTGACCTCGGCACCGTCCGCCGAAAGACTGGGTCCGACCGAGGCAATCTTTTCGCCGTCGATCAGCACATCGGCCCGTTCCACGCCGGAGCCGCGCACCAGTTTTCCTCCCCTGAGCAGCAGTTTCATTGGAAAGACCTCCTCCGTTTTTTCTCATTTTACCACGACGTGGGGCAAAAAGGAACTGTTAGCCTGTCAAAAAGTTTTTGTTATTTTAAGAAAAAACACTTGCTTTTTTCGACTCTGTCTGATATTATAATAAAGCCTTGTGGGTCACCTCAGAACGAGCCGCCCGCAACGGTTTCTGCATGTTAGGGCATCGCTCAGTCGGAAGAGCGAGCAAGCCTATTACGATAACATACCAACCGAATATTTGCACTTTTCCGCATCTGGGGGTATAGCTCAGCTGGGAGAGCGCTTGACTGGCAGTCAAGCGGTCTCTTGACGTTGATAAAGACACTCCACGTGAAATGGCAGACGGATATCGCAAACATTACAATTTAACAACTATCGGATCGAGCTTCAAAACTCGGTTTATCTATGTGGGGGTATAGCTCAGCTGGGAGAGCGCCTGACTGGCAGTCAGGAGGTCAGCGGTTCGATCCCGCTTATCTCCACCAACATGGAAGCCCCGAAAACTACGGTTTTCGGGGCTTTTTCATAGCTTTTTGGGATTTTTTGTGAAGTCGCTATGTATGGCAATCAATAGGCCGACGGTTATACCCGACACTTTTTGCCTCTTGCTGATGATAAAAACCGGGCTTTTCTTCCTTTGCTGGCGCATGAATGGCATTCATTCTTGTTTTATTGTAATGTAATACGTCACTCCAAAAGATAAAGCGGCCGAATGTATATGGTGACCGGCTGAAGGCCGAGTATGGCGTTGCGTATCGGAACATACGCAAGGGCAATCCTCACCATATCATTCTCCGGCGAGATACGTGCGATGACATGTGCGATGAGATTGATATCGGCATCGGCGCCGATTCTATCGCACATATCGGACAATATCACATATGTGACCCTTGACTGCAGGCGGTCCCATCGCCGGGAAAGTCCGGCGTTGGGACAGTTTTGGAAGATGCCGCCCGGCAGAAACCTTTTGTGAAAAGGTTTTTGAAACGGTTCCCCCGGAAGGGCGCAGCGGTACTTTTGATACGCAGTGTCACATCTGTCCGCCATTGAGTACTGTATTAACCTCTGGCCGCACAGGCTGCCGGAGGTTTCAGACAATTCCATTGACTGGTAGCGCTATATCGAGAGCCGCAAATCTTCGGTACGCTGCCGGGTCAAATGGACGTTCCGAATCATCAAGTGCCAGTTCGGTTACCGGAAGACCAGATATCAGGGTCTGAAGAAGAACGAAAACCCGCCGTATGCCATTTATTCAGAGGTTCCCAAGAAGTCGGGACGACGTGCGGTAAAATCAAAATATATGGAACGTCTTTTGGCGGGCGCGTTGCAAAACGCGCCCGTTATTCGACCTTTTTGCCTTCTGACTTGTAATATGGAAATTTGGATGAAAATAAGTTATAATCCGATTATATGAATATGAAACTTAAAAGCATGAATCGAATTATAAATGAGGCTTCAAAATGACATCAAGTAAAAGGGACAATTACCCCAAAATAGCGGAAATCGTAATATTATTGTTTATTATTTTGCTTTTTATCGTGCTTGTTGCCGCAGTAATCAGAACAAACACAGGCGGTATGCCAAAAGCGGAAGACGGTATTTTGGATTTGTCCGGTTGGGACTTCGAAAAACAAGGAACCGTTTCGCTAAGCGGTATTTGGGCCTTTTATTGGAATGAATTTGCAGATCCGGAGGACTATGCTGCTCCGGATTTATATGCCAAGGTTCCTGACGTGTGGAATAATTACAAGATAGATGGTGAAAAACTGCCCGGTTACGGATATGCGACATACATATTACGTGTTGATGGGGTCGGGGGACAGACGCTCTCAATGAGACTCCCGCCATGCTCAACAGCTTACGAGCTGTATATAGACGGAGAGCTTTTCGCAAAAAACGGGACTGTAAGCAGCGCTTCGGAAGGCTTTGAGCCGGATTACGAGCCGGAAAATGTGACCATAACCCCTGAGAGCGACAGCTTCACGATCACGTTGATCATATCAAACTACGTTTATGCCCGCGGAGGCGCATGGTATTCTCCTGTTCTCGGTACTTCCTCACAGATTGAGAAGCTTGACAGCCATATTACACAGGCAAACTGGTTTTTCCTTGGAAGCTTTATCACGATCTCCTTGCTATGCTTTTGCATATTCTTTCTTACAAAAAGAAATGTTTCGATTCTATTGTTTGCCGTTTTGGCGCTTGTCACAGCTCTGAGAACAACAGTGTACGGGGCTTATATCCTGAGTTCCTTTGCGCCGTTCAGGCTGGTGGTCATTGCAGATTACCTTACGCTCATATGGATGCCATCCCTAATTGTGCTTTTTCTTCTGAGTCTGTCGGATAAGGAGAAATTAAAAAAACTTATGCCGGTGATTTTGTCCGCGGTTGGCCTTCTCACAATTTTCGTAGCGGCGGTGCCAATCAGCGTCTTCACGCAGACCACAATTTTTATTGAAATATACGCGTTAACCATCCCGTTGTATGGACTTTATTGTTTGCTGAGAAGCAAAAGCCGCTTTAAGACTGCTATTACTATAGGTGTTTTGGCGCTCCTTACCAGTGCAGTCTGCGACGTGTTGTATCAGAATTGCATTCTTCGGGGGGTTTTTGAGCTGTCACCGATAGGCTTTTTCATTATGCTTTGCACATGGAGTGTAGTCCTTGCAAAGGATTACACTGATCTCAGCGAACATGCAAGACAGTCAGCGGAAAAAGCGCACGCCGCCGAGATAGCATTTTTGCAGGCGCAGATCAGGCCCCATTTCCTTTATAATACGCTGAACGTTATATCGACGCTATGCAGACTGGACGGGGAATATGCAGAAAAGCTCACGCTCGATCTCTCCAAATACCTCCAATATTCCATGGAATTTAAAAATCTCTCCAAATTCATCAGCTTTTTCGCCGAGCTTGAATTCGTTGAGACCTATGTGAAGATCGAAACGGCCCGGTTTGTAAACGAGTTCGACGTTGTCTATGATCTGTGTGACACCTCCGGGCTTGCCGTACCGCCTCTGTCCATCCAGCCTCTTGTTGAAAACGCCATACGTCACGGTGTCCGAAAAAAAGAAGCATATGGAACGGTTGTTTTATCTGTAAAGGAAAATGAAGTAAAAGATGGATTTATTATTGAAATCTGCGACGACGGCGTCGGTATCGAACCATCCTTGTTGGAAAGAATTAATCAAGGTATCCGGGATGAAAATTCGGGGGTAGGCCTGTCAAACGCAAAGCATCGGATAGAGAGCCTGCGCGGGACCAGCTTTGTGATAGAGAGCGAATTAGGGCGAGGGACAAGGATTGTAATAACAATACCCAGAAATGTTCGGGAGCTGAATGAATAAACCTAAGCACAAATGCCCCCATTCTTCAGCAAGAAGAGAAAGGAAACAAAAAATGAGAGCGGTTTTGATAGACGATGAGCATTACGCGCTTCAGGGACTGAAAATGCGCCTTGATGAAATCGGCGGAATCGAAGTTGTGGGAAGTTTCAAAAACGGAAAGCAGGCTATTGAGAACATAGAGGAGCTTAGGCCGGACATTGTTTTTTTGGATATCGAGATGCCGACAATTTCCGGGATAGAGTTGTTTTCGCAGATACTTGATAGAGTGAACGATGTGAAGATCGTGTTCACGACGGCTTTTACTCAGTACGCAGTCGATGCATTCGAACTCAACGCTCTGGACTATATCGTCAAGCCGGTCGAGACGGAACGGCTGCTGAAAACCATGGAGAGATTTAAGAATGGGAAGCCTTCGGTAACGAAAGGCGTTCAAAAAACTGAGGTAAACTGTTTTCGGAAGCTCTCGGTCATTGTAGACGGAGCTGAGGTGAATCTTAGTCTGAGGAAAAAATCCGAGGAGCTTCTGGCCTATCTGATCTGTGCCGAAGGTGAATTTGTTTCCAAGGAAAAAATCATGGAGGCCCTTTGGCCTGAGGCAGAGAAGGGTAAAGCGGCAAACAATCTGTACGTTGCATTTTATAATCTTAAGCGCCAAGGCGTTGGTGTTCTTTCGGAGTCTTTAGAATCCGTAAGAGGAAAAATGCGAATACGCTCCGAACAGATAACGTGTGATTTGTATAAGTTAAAAAAACTTTTCCGGCTCTGCGGCAGCGTAAACGGAGATACGATCGGAACAGCCCGGAAGGCGGCCGAGCTATTTCGCGGAGCGCTGTTTGAGGAAAACTATTATGACTGGACCGCACTCCCACAGGCGGAATTGGACGTTGGGTATCTTGAACTGCTTGAAAAAGCAGCAGCATATTGTAAGAGGATCGACGATGCCGCAGGTATGCGGTACTTTGAAAAGAAAAAAGAGGCTTACGAAATCATCGGATAACAAAATAACTGATTTTACCCGGAAGAAAAATTCTTCCGGGTATTTTTTGTCGATATTGTGTCGAAATTGTCGTTTCGTTAAGATTTCTGTAAGATTTGGTTTTATATAATAAAAACAACAGATAATTTTGGAGGTGATCCATCTTTGAAAGCAGTTATCCTTAATCGGGAGGAGAATGCTGCGAGTATGCTCAAGCGCCAGATAATGATGTTGGGAAGCGCTCATGAGACCGTGATTTTCCCTAATCCCGACAATGTGCTGCAACATCTAGAAAGGAACCGGATTAACGCGGTGTTCTTTGATATCGATGGCGAGACCGATTGGCAAAGTGTCTGTGAAATGGTGAAATATATGGATGAAAGCATAAAACTTGTGCTTATGAGCCGCAATCCACTCAACGCAGTCAAGGCTTTCGAGGCAGGCGCTTCCGATTTTCTGCCGAAGCCTGTCGAGCGGGAGCGGCTTGCAAAAACAATTGACAGGTTCGTTGAAACCGATGATGCACAAACTTATTTGTAAAAATGCATTGCCTAAGCATTTTGTATTTTGTTTGGGGTTAATAAAGAAAGGGGTATTTTATGAAAAAAAAGCTAAAGAAAATTGGTTCCGTTTTTTTGTCCCTGATGTTGTGCTTACAGTTGATTCCGGCAATCACGCTGACGGCATCGGCAGAAGACGGAACAACCTGGGACGAAAGCACTTATGCGTTTAGTACGGACGGTAGTGCCGGAACAACTGCTGATAACCCAATTATCATAGATACAGCGGGAAAACTTGCTTATCTGGCAACGCAGGTCAATACCGGTACCGATTATACCGGTACATACTTCAAACTGACAGCAGATCTGAATTTGGACAGTAAGGAATGGACGCCAATCGGAACAGCCGCTTACCCGTTCCGTGGTACTTTTGACGGCGGAGATCATACCATTTCAAATTTATCTATACCGTCCACTACGATACAATATGTAGGACTTTTTGGCTATGTTAATAACATAGAAATTACCAATTTAAACGTGAGCGGAACCATAAGCGCTTCGTCTGCTGATGGTTGTTATGTGGGAGGAATTATTGGGTATTGCACGGGAGAAGGATTGTTGGCAAACTGCAGTGCAGCGGTAACAATCAATGCATCTTGCACAGCAATGTCTAAGGATGTTTATGCCGGAAGTATTTGCGGCGCATTTGATGGTTGTAGTGGCGCAGAGATTAATAACTGCTGCGGAGCCGGTACTGTTACCATAACGAATACTGATTATACGTTGGGAAATGCCTACATAGGCGGATTTATAGGGTTTGCACTTGGAGCAAACGGAAATGCTATGACTATAATTAACTGCAGCTCATCAGCCGCTGTCACTGCCATATCCAAAAGCGGAGATATTTCAGCCGGTGGATTTGTGCACCGTACTGGTTACTGCAACATATATAATTGCTACGCAACCGGAGCTGTTACGTGTACCGGTACTGACTATGCTGATAGCACCCTATTTGCCGGCGGATTTTTGGGATACTCAGATAATGGCACCAAGAGTTCGATACACAATTGCTATTCCACCGGTACGGTGACCGGAACTACTGCTACAGGAAATAGCTCCTGTATTGGCGGCTTCTATGGAAGCGCAGACTGTACGTTAACAAATAACTATTGGCTTGCGTCGGCAGCTACAAGCGGGACTGGAGATTCTACTGCTCCTACCGGTTTGATTTCTTTGACTTCGGCTCAAATGACAGGCACCGGAGCCATTGGCGGAGAGGGCGATTACGTTGATAAAACCTTGCTGGAAGCGCTGAACGCAGAAGCTGAAGTGATTACTACTGATATCGACTCAAGTGCCTTCGCATGGAAAATTGTCTCAGGTATAAATAACGATTATCCGATCCTCATCGCCCCTATAAAAACATATAGTAATTTCTTAATCACGAAATCATCACCCACTGACAGCACTACGGAGACAAGCTACTACTATGTATATGCGGGAGACGCCGAGGCGTCGCTGTCGGCCTTTACCGGCGATAACGCTGACGCCGACGGATATTATTCAAATTTTACAAAACTAATTACAGACGTTAGTGCGTCTGTAGACACCTCGGCAACGCTGTATTTTGCCAAAACCGGAAATACGGTTGCCAATGCCACAGGCACATTGGAATACAAAGACAATATTAACTTGAGCTCCGGGGAATACACATTTCAGGGTGCGTTAAAGAGCAGCGACTATACCGATATGTATGCGATGTGTCTCAACGGCGCCTCAGTCATCATTGACGGAGACCTCGAAAGTATTGGTTTTGGAATAGAAAACAGCGGCAGCGGAGATGTTACCGTGAAGAGCGGCACAATAAGCGTTCTAGCACAGGCAATCGACTCAACTGGGAGCGGAAATATTATAATAAACGGCGGAACCATAACCAGTACAACGAAAAATGCAATAAGTGTTGAAGGCACCGGCGACTGTACTGTAAATAGCGGCACAATCACTACTGCTGGTAAAACTGCAATAGCTTGCTCAGCGACCAAAAGCCATAATCTTACGATAAACGGCGGAACCATATCCTCGACCGGCACCTTAGGTGACGAATCAATTGGAATTTCATTTGAATCTACATCCACAACATGTAAATTAACCATAACAGGTGGTAAAATTTACAGCTCAGACGGCAGGGCTGTTGTTGTCAATGGCACCGCTACAATTTCCGGGGATTTGTGGGACGAGAGCACGCAGAGCGGCACACTTATAGCATCTAGCTCCACTTCAATGGAGTGCACTTGTTTAAAAATTAATGATAATGCTAATGTAGCAATCAGCGGCGGAACAATATTGACACCAGGGGTTTGTATTGATAGTTCGGGAACGCTTACGATTAGCGGCGGACTGATAAAATCGACCTCCGCTACAATGCCTGCGATAATAGCAGCGGGTCAGACAACAATAACAGGCGGCACCATAACGGGCGCCTGTACATACACGGCCTTTGATATGACTGATATAAATAATTTGAAGTATCCTGGAACAATACTGTTTGTTCCTTTTAGTGAGACCACTGCCTTGCGTATAAGCGGAGGAACGATAACAAACATAGCCTCAACGGGCTACGCTCTCTACTATATGACCTCTCTTGTGGGATATACAGGTTATGTCTATCTGAGCGGGACTCCTTCCCTTGCAGGCGGCACGGCCACTGTTTGGGAGGATGCGGCAATCTATGCAAACGACGGAAGCAGTAAGTATTATACCGGCTCTCCCGTGCCCGTTTACTATGGCGGCACCATCACAAAAGGCTCGACAGTCATCGTGAGCAATGTAAGTGATGGAACGAACGCCAACCTGTTTTTCATTGTAAACAAAAGCTATGAACTTTCTCTTTCCAAAACGGATCTTATTGCCAAAGCATCAAGCGCGGCAAGTCTGACAAGCATCCTTTCCAAAAGCATCTCAGTCGGCAGTGAGGCAGGATCATCCGCTGCCCCCAAAACGGCATCCATCAGCGTTGCGAATTCCGTTAGTGCTGTCGCAGCAACTGATGTTACAGGGGCAACAGATTCAACAGTTGTCTTCTATGGTAAAGACAATACCTTTACAACAGCAGAAGCAGGAAGCGTATCTCTGACAGCAGGCAGCAGCACAACGGTTTACATCAAGGTAACGGCAGCGGATGCTACAACTGTGTTGCACTATGCCGTTACCATATCCAGAGCGGCGGCTGTTAGTAGTAACTCCAATTTCTTAATCACGAAATCATCACCCACTGATAGCGCTACGGAGACAAGCTACTACTATGTATATGCGGGAAACGCCGAGGCGTCGCTGTCGGCCTTTTCCGGCGATAACGCTGACGTCGGCGGATATTATTCAAGTTTTACAAATCTAATTACAGATGTAAGTGCGTCTGCAGACACCTCGGCGACGCTGTATTTTGCCAAAACCGGAAATACAGTTGCCACTGCCTTAGGAACGCTGGATACCGACGGCAACAGTATTGCATTGTCTTCCGGTACATACACGATCAAGGGTGCAATAACGTCTACCAGCATCGCTTCTGATTCTGGATTAATTACCCTTACCGGCGCCTCAGTCATCATTGACGGGGCCACAATCGATAGCTCCAAATACGGAATATATAACACCGGCACCGGGAGTATCACAGTCAGCAGCGGCACAATAACCACTTCTACCGGCATTGGAATATATAACACTAACAGCGGCGGTATCACCGTCAGCGACGGCACAATAACCTCAACTGATTCTTCAGGCTATGGGATTCGCAACAGCGGCAGCGGCAGCATTACCGTCAGCGGCGGCACAGTATCTGCTATAGCGAATGCAATCGTTAGCGATAGCAGCGGCAGTGTTACAGTCAACGGCGGCACAATATCCGCTACAGGCACTACGGGCGCAGCAATTTCTGTTAGTAAAACAGGCAGCCTGACCATAACCGGCGGGAAGATATCATCGAGCCGTCTGGCTATTGCATTCGGCTCTACCAGCGGCAGCTTTTTAGTTACCGGTTCTGAGTGGAATGACACAACACAGACCGGTACGTTGATATCGGGCACCACTAACATTACTTCCGCAGCCAGTGCCGAGATCAAAGGCGGAACATTTCTATCAACGTCAGATGTTCCTGTTTCTATAACTACGGATGTTACGATCAGCGGTGGAGCGATAACAGCGAATTCCAGCTCTAATCCTGCGATTGTAATTGTACAAGGAACGACAAAAATCACCAGCGGTACCATAACAAGCGGCAATACGCTTACGAGCCCAAGCGCGTCGTCGGGGCCGGGCGTAATACTGCTAGCCGCCAGCAGCAGCAACACCGCACTCTATATCAGCGGCGGCACCATCACCAATACGGCCAGTACGGGCTATGTTATCTATAATACCAGTGCGATTGGATATGCACCCAGCCTCTACCTGAGCGGGACTCCTTCCCTTACAGGCGGCACGGCCACTGTTTGGGAGGATGCGGCAATCTATGCAAACGACGGAAGCAGTACGTATTATACCGGCTCTTCCGTGTCCGTTTACTATGGCGGCACCATCACAAAAGGCTCGACAGTCATCGTGAGCAATGTAAGCAATGGAACGAACGCCAACAAGTTTTTAATTGCAAACGAAGGCTATGCACTTTCTCTTTCCAAAACGGATCTTATTATCACGGCATCAAACGGTGCAGAACTGACAAGCCTACTCTCCCAAAGTATTACGGCAGGCAGTGAGGCGGGAACCTCTAGCGCTCCCAAAACAGCATCTATAAACGTTGCAAATTCCGTTAGTGCAGTAACCGCTTCCGATATTGCTGGGGCAGCAAACGCTACCGTTACTTTCTATGGTACTGACAGCACCTTTACAACGGCAGAAGCAGGAAGCGTATCCCTGACAGCTGGCAGCAGCAAAACGGTTTACATCAAAGTTACCGCACAGGATAACGTCACAGTTGGCTACTATGCAGTTGCAATAACAAGAGCCGCTGCCCAAACTCCGCCTGCACCCTATGGCGGCGGGTCTGAAAGCGGTGACGATAACAGAGCGGAAGTCATCGTAAACGGTGAAAGCTATACGGCCGGAACGGTTGATACCACTACAAACGATAACGGCAAAACAACAACAACAATTACAGTTAATGAGGATCGTCTTTCAGAGATATTGGAAAAAGAGGGCAACGGTGCGGAGGTGATAGTAGCAGTACCGGAAGGCGCTAACACTGCAAAGGGCGTTCTTAACGGTCAGATGGTCAGTGATATGGAAAATCAGTCAGCAACGCTTGTTGTACAGACAGAAAACTCGTCATATACACTTCCCGCTGAAGAGATCGATATCAATGCGGTTTCGGAACAGTTTGGCAAGAATATTACCCTTTCCGATATCAAGGTGGCAATCACGATATCTGAGCCTGATAATACTACGGTGGGGGTTGTAGCTGCCGCAGCTGAAGACGGCGGCTTCTCCCTCGTCGTGCCTGCTGTTGAGTATACGGTCGAATGTACCTATAACGGCAAAACGGTGAAAGTTGACACGTTCAACTCATACGTTAAACGAACCATTGCCATTCCGGATGGAGTCGATCCAAGCAAAATCACAACAGGCATCGTAGTCAGCCCCGATGGAACAACAAGACATGTGCCGACAGAGATTCTGATTATTGATGGTAAGTATTATGCAATCATAAACAGTCTGACAAACAGCACATACGCGGTTGTTTGGCATCCATATGAATTCAGCGATGTCACAAATCATTGGGCAAAAGATTCCATCAATAACATGGGTTCTCGCATGGTAGTCAGCGGCGTCGGAGAAGACACATATGAACCTGACAGGAATATGACCAGAGCAGAATTTGCAGCGATCATTGTGAAAGCATTGGGACTGGCTCCTGGTGAAGGGTCGACAACCTTTAGCGATGTTTCAACCGGCGACTGGTATAATGGATATGTAAAGACTGCTGCAGAATATGGTATCATCACAGGCTACCCGGATGGAAGCTTTGGTCCAATGGATGCGATTACAAGAGAGCAAGCCATGACTATGATCGCAAGAGCTATGAGCATAACCAAGCTTGATGCAAATCTTGCTTCCGGAGAAACGACAACATTGCTGGACAACTACAGCGACCGTGGCACAATTTCCGAATATGCAATAAAAAGCGTTGCTCAGTGCGTTAAGGCGGGCATGGTCTCAGGAAGAACATCGACCACCATTGCGCCTGCGGAAAACATCACTCGCGCTGAAGTGGCAGTTATAGTTGAACGACTGTTAAAAGCTTCGGATCTGATAGACTAATTTCTCACATTTTCGCAATCATTCTATGTAAGCGTTAAACCTAACGTCGCATAAAAGAGGGGGCTGCCGTTGGCACCCCCTCTTTTGCACCGTGCCAAGTCAGGCGGATAAAATGAATGTTCGTATAAGCGGAACTTGACGTACAGTACATCGTACTGTACGAAAATGCAATTACATATTGCCTGAAACTTGGGGACATAACAGGGTTAAGGTATTTTGAGAAGGAAAAAGAAAATTTTGAAAGCATAGGATGATGCTGTAAGGCTGAATTTGCCCGGAAGAGAAAATCTTCCGGGCTTTTTTGTCGAAAAATGTTTAACATCCGTTCTTCGTTAAGATTTCTGTAAGATATTGTTGTATATAATCGTGATAATGAGTTTATATTTGGGGAAATATCGAAAAAAACGGCCGCCCGTTTGCTGGAAAGTTAAATACAGACGCTGGGAAACACGCATGAGATCATCATCTTCCGCGATTGCGGCAAAGCTCTGCAACGAAAAAGATTAATTTAAATGATGGGGGAACTTGATATGAACAAAAGCACTGTAAAAGCGACAGCGGTAAGGCATAAGCTGCTGTCTTTACTCTTGGTTCTGTGCATGCTGCTGACGCTGCTGCCAACGGCGGCGCTGGCGGCGGACGCTCCGACGGGCTACACCACCGACAGCAATGGCATTATGGCTTACAGATATAGAACCGGCAGTTATTCAACCATAAACTGTATCAATTTGCAAGGCTATTATGACGGCAGTTGGCTGCAAACAACCTCCGCTAACATGGGCTTTGAGACCTATCTTGAAATAAATGGCGGCGAAAACTATCGGCACCCCGGGTGCTTAGTCTATTATCCCAATAAAACTGCGTATGTGAACGCCACCGGAAGTCCGGAGACGGCGGGGATCAACCAATATTACATGGATTCCTCCGGATTGACGGTGGACGTTGATACGAATTTCTTATACGACGGCAGGGTCATTCAGTTCCAGTACACGGTCAAGAACACAAGCTCAAGCTCTGTCACATTCGCACTGGGTTCCACCAGCCTCAGTTGCCTCATGCTTGGAAATACTTATCAACGCCTCACCGTCACGCCTTTCGGCGGTGGCTTAAGCTTTTCCTCAGGAAACTCGGATGCTCAGCTCAACTTCTGGTACGGCAGCGATATTGACGGCGTAACGCCTGTGGATACCTGCTGGTATGGATATTTTTCAGACTCTCAGCACAATACGTTCACGGATCTCCCGAACAAAACCACACTTAATGTATACCCCGGTCTATCGTGGTCGTGGAAAAACCGCACCATCGCAGCAGGGGAAACACAGACCTTTTCCGTGCTGCACAGCGTGGGCGGAAAGGACAGCGAGATACTGACGAAGGAATACACGGTGGACTACTCCACCACCCTCGGTACAGAGCCGGAGGATGTGACGGTGGAGGAGGAGACCTCCGTCACCCTGCCCACTCTCACCGCGGCGGGCTATGAATTTGGCGGCTGGTACAGCGATTATGAGCTGACTTCCCCTGTGGGCGCGGGCGGCGCGAGCTACACCCCAACGGACAATATTACCCTCTATGCCAAGTGGACGCCCATCCAAAGTCCGGTGAACGTCACCGTTACAAAGGACAGCGACGCATGGACGGGGCAAAACCTTGCGCTCTATCAGGGCGGCTACTATAAGTGCGCCCTATCCGTGAGCGGCACAAGCGGCGTTTACTCCGCCAGTGTTGTCAATGGTACCTACGACATATATAAGGACGGCGTGGACACCGGTGAGGACGCGGTGGTTGCAAGCTCCGCCACCAGCGGAACCGGCGCGGCGGTTTCGGTGACCATCGGCTATGCCACTCTCACTACCACCACCCTGCTGGACGGCAGCGCCGGCACCGCCCCCGGCACTGCGGACTACCGCACAAACGGCGCGGTGCAGCTTACCCCCGCCGGCTCCGGCGGCACCTACACGACAATCGTGCGGGACACCAACTCTTCCAGCTACGACGTGTATGTAAATGCGCTGGACTCCGATCAGGACATCAGCGTCACCGATAACAGCGTCACCGTCAACTATTTCACAGGCGAAGTGACGGTAATGCTGGACAGCGCCGCCTATGAGGGCAAACATGTCGTTCTCAGTCGCACCGAGGGTAATAATACATATTACTATACGGCAAGCTATCAGTCCGGCGGAAAGTACACCGTCATGCTCCCGGCAGGACCAAGCAATGGTTACACCTACACCGTCTCGGTGGACGGCCGGGCGCTGAGCGATACGGTTAGCTATAACGATAAGACTGCTGCTGCCGCATACTACATCGCCCATGTGGACGTGCAGAAAGACGGAAGCGACTGGACCGGCGGCGACGTATGCGTCTATCTGGAAAACAGCGGCACGCAGCAAAAGCTCACCTACACAGACAGCACCGACTATCAGCTTGTCTTGTTTTCGGACAGCACGGAATATAACGTGTTGGTCTCGGGCAGCAATTCGCCGCAGGACACCGGCTTTGATGTCAGCAGAAATGTCGTCCAGGCAATCAGTTATTGGACCGTCAACTTTTACACTACGAATGACGCCGGCGCCTACACCAGCCGCATCATTCAAAACGGCAAGACCGTTTCCAAGCCCTCCGCACCCAACGTGACCGGCAAAAGCTTTGATGGCTGGTACACGGCGGCAGAGAGAACCGATCCTTACGACTATTCCTCCGCCATATCCGCGACGACTCATATTTACGCTAAATATGTTGACCCGGCCGTTTCGATAAACGACATTGTCAAGAGTAGCAGCACCTACACCATCCCCAACCTGACCATCACCGGCTTCCCGTCCGACGGCACTCCGGTCAAGACTGCCATCCTGACTGTGGACAGCGGAATCATAGAGGTAACCTCCGGCAGCGGCTACACCGTCACCGGCAACGGCAGCAAGGCGGTCACCGTGACATTCGGCGATACCGGCACATCCATGGAAGCCGCGCAGGCGTTTTTGCGGACGAACACGGTCGCTACGCCAGCAAGCACAAGTGGGGGCGGCGGTGAAATAACGTACACCACCCAGAACCTCTCCGTGACAGTCTGCGGCAATACCTCTGACGGCAGCGTAACGACTTCCAGCACAACGATATTTCCCGTTACCCTAAATCTTAACGGCGGGACGCTGAGCAGCGGCAGCCTCAGCTACTATGAGAAGGGCGTCGGCGCGACCCTGCCGACAGATGTTTCCTATTCCGGACACACCTTTGCCGGTTGGTATGATAATTCTGAATGTAGCGGCAGCGCGGTAACCGAAATTTCAGATACTGACAGCGGTGGAAAGACTTATTACGCCAAGTGGACAACAAGCGACGGCGCGATAGACTTCGGTGCTCCCGTCTTGAACGGCGTCGGCAGCTTCACCTATCCCAATTTGGAGCTGACAGCGCCCGTCGGACTGATAAGCGACGACAAGCTATATTCTGTCTCCGTCTCCATCAAAAATGGTACGGTAGCGGTGACCGCAAGTAGTGACTACACCGTATACTACGATTTAAACAGCACCACTGCCACTATAAATTTTGACACCGCTATGAGTGTCAGTTATGTACAGAGCTTATTGCGAAACAACATAAGCTTCGGCACTCCTTCCATCGATTATCCGGTCGTGACCATGACGCTGGACGGCAACACGACCGATCTGCCGACAGACGATGGTGTATTGTTTTATGCCGCTGATGACAGCGTAAATTTAAACGGACATTATTATATGTATGTGCCAAGTGCCGGAATCGATTGGAATTCTGCCTACAACGCCGCAAAAAGCTATACATACATGGGTATGCAGGGCTATTTGGTCACCATCACCTCTGCTGAAGAGGATGCTATACTGGATCAGCTGACCACTTCTGCGGGTTGGTCATGCGGTACCCGGTTGACGCAGGCGGACCCGACGAATTATGACCAGACTGCGTGGGTGATTACCTCTTTGTATGGTTATAATTGGAGATGGGTCTGCGGGCCTGAGGCAGGAGATGTATACTATTACGGTTCAACTTCAAATAGTACCGCAAGCGTAGTAAATGACGGTAACGGCAATCCTGTTTACTCGAACTGGTGCTCCGGTGAACCAAACGGCACCGACAGTGGGGAATGCTGTATGCAGGTTCACTTCGGCGATAATAACCTATGGAACGATCTTATACCGGCTAGTGCGGATTGTGCCGGCTATTTTGTCGAATTCGGCGGCTATGATGACGACGACACAGTGCACACAGACATTTCTGCCGACAAAATCATCACCGGAATCAACACGGTCAAGGCCTATGCCCCAACCAGCAGCGGCGACACTATCTACGCAAACGGTGCGGCGCTTATCATAAGCGGAACGAACGCTTATTGGGACACGGACAGCGACGGTGCGGTGAACGGCGGGGACACCTTGATCTATTCCGGTGTTTCTTCAAGCACCAACATCCATGCCGGAACAACAAGCTCTTTGGTTGCACCCCCCTCCGGGCAGATCACGGTGCTGACCGACTCGACCGTCGGAGAAATTGACGGCGGCAATGTCTCCGGCCCGGTCTGCGTGAATCTCTCCGGCAATGTGGACGCGACCATCGACCTTGACAAAATTACGGTGCTGGCGGTCACCGGTACTCTGACCTGCGGCACCGGCGACGTGAAGCTCACCGCCATCGATGACACTGGCGCCGAACGTGTGCTTGCCATTGATGAAACCGGCGCTGACGTCATCGACATGACGAAATTCACCCTGAATAACGGCAACAACGCCGTGATCGCCGTGGGCAAGGAGCTGCAAATCTCCGGGTACGGCGTCAACACCGATGACAGTGTGTCTACAACGCTTACCGGCACCGCGCCCACTTATATTACCGCCACGGTTCAGGTAAGCGAGAACGGCTCTCCTGCCGACGCGGAGAGCGTTGTTTTGAAGCCGGCATCCGGTGACAGCATTACACTGAACCGCGGCGCAGCCGGAGTTTACAGTTACATCGGTTTTCAGGATGAAACCACTCTCTATACCCTTTATATTAACGGTATAGCCGTGGGCAGCCCTTACGCGGCATTTGCTTCAACCGCGACCACCAACCAAGCGCCGAGCTACTACACCGCACAGGTGACCAATAAGGTGGACGGAACTGAAACAGACGCGCGGAGCGTTGTGCTGAAAGCGGACGGCAAAGCCGACATCACCCTGACCCAGCAGACAGATTCCGATACCGGCGCGCTCGTCACCGGTGTGTACGAATATCGGGCGCTGGCCGACAGCGCAACGGAATACGCTATTTGGGTAAACGGTGAGGACAGCGGCGAGAAGCTGAAATTTGCAGACGGTTCTTATCAAAAGACCGTCAATCGCTACACCACCGAGGTCAATTTGACCAAAAGCGGCGCGTGGAGCGGTCAGACTGTCACCCTGCGGGACGACAGCGGAAATATTATCTATACCCTCAGCGAAACCGGCACAGCCGGAACATATAGCGTCCTCACGGACAATGACTACGTCGGAACCTATAACATTTATATTAACGGCGAGAACAGCGGCACGGACATCACGCCCTCCGCCACCGCCAAGGCAACGACATCCGGCTCGATCGCCTATATGACTGCCGCCGTCACGACAAATAAGAACGGTATGCCTGCCCGTCTCGGTGCTGTCACCGTAGGCGGCAAAGCGGCAACGGAAGCCAGTGCGGGCAATTATACAATCAACCTGCCCGCCGGCACCTATGGTGTAACCGCGGCAGGAACGAACGTGGGAAATGTAACCAGTGTCAGCACCTCGCTGACCGCAAATTTCTACACAGTGACCTATGCCGGAAACGGAGCAACAGGCACTGTTCCAACCGACAACACAATTTATTCTGATGGAAGCACCGTCACCGTTCTCTCCGCCGGGGAACTGAGCAAATCCGGAAATGTGTTTGCGGGCTGGAAGACAGGCGAAACCACCTATGACGCAGGCGAGACATTTGCGATCACAGGCGTTACAACCCTCACCGCCCAGTGGAGCAGCACAGCCGACGCAGAAGCGAGCTGGACGGTAGCCGGTACGACCTATTACGGCACCCTTTCCGAGGCGATCGCGGCGGCGGAAAATACCGGTCTGCCCGTGAGCATCACGATTCAGAATAACGTGACCATCACAGAGAATGTCACCATCCCCGACAACGCGGCGGTCACCGTGCCTGAGGGCAAAACCGTCACAATTGCGGACAACGTAATGCTGACCAACGATGGAACGATCAGCAGTAACGGCACGATCACAGGCGACGGTACGCTGGACAACAACGGCACGGTGGACAACAACGCTGCCGCAGAGACCGGCGGCACCATCAGCATTGCCACCGACAACTCCGGCGGGGAAATCGAGGGCGGTACGATCGCCAGTGGTGTGACGGTCTCCGGCGGCGACATCACCGGCCCGATTGTTAATAACGGCACCGTGAAGGACGCGGATGTGACGGGTGATGTGATCAATAACGGCACGCTCACAGATACCGATGTGTCCGGCAATGTGGACAATAACAGCGGCGCGGAGATTTCCGGCGGCACTATCACCGGCAACGTGGACAATGAAGGTACTGTTGATAGCATCACCGTCAACGGCAATCTGGAAAACACCAGCGGCACAGTGACAAGCACCTCAGTGGGAGGAACTACCACCGCCCCCGGCGGCAGCATCACTACCGCCGCAGGACTAGTCGCGGCACTGGGCGGCGCGGCGCACATCGACGCGGAAACCGGCGCTGTGGTGCTGGACGGCGACGTAGAGCTGGACGAGACCATAACTATCACAGGCGACAACATTGTAATAGACCTGAACTGTCATGACATTACCGGACCCAGCGGCGACAGCAATGGCAGCGGCGACGCCGGGGATGGCGGAGCGGCAATCACCGTCACCGGAGGCTCCATGGAGATCGAGGACAACAGCACGGACGGCGGCGGCAGTATCAACGGCGGCTCTGGCGGCTTGGGCAGCACAAGCGGCGGCGACGGCGGCGCGGGCATTACGGTCAGCGGCGGAACCGTCACCGTGAGCGAGGATGTTGCGGTTGTCGGCGGTACCGGAGGAACAAGCGGAAGCGGCTCCAGCGGGAACGGCGGCTCCGGCATTACGGTCAGCGGCGACGCCAACATAACAATTGAAGGTATCTTAAACGGCGGCAGCGGCGGTTCCGGCTTTGACGGCGGCAGCGGCGGCTCCGGTGGATCAGGTATTACGGTCAGCGGCGACGCCAAAGTAACGAGCGAAGGCTATGCGATTGGCGGCTACGGCGGCACCGGCGATACTGGCGGCAGCGGCGGCTCGGGTGTGGAAAACAGCGGTACCGGAACGATAGAACTAAACGGCACGGTCTCCGGCGGCGACGGCGGCGGCGGCGAAACCGGCGGAGTCGGCGGAGCGGGTATAGCAAATGAAGGCACCGGAGCGGTAGAGCTAAACGGTACAGTCTCCGGCGGTGACGGCGGTTTGAACAGCGAGGGTGAAATCGCCGCAAGCGGCACCTCCCTCAGTGGTACCATTACGTATTCTGTTCTGGAGAGCGGACTGACCGGCATGAAGCTGACCAGCGGAAGCCCGACAACAGTTGAAACCGAAAACGGTTTAGTGAAGAACGGAACCCAAATCACGCTGGAAATCAGTTATACAACTCTGTACGATATGGCGGCCAGTGCCAAAGTGGGCATTTATAACAGCTCCATCGGCACCACCACGGCGCTGGGCAGCAGCTATTACTCCTATAATTCGACAACAGGCGTAGTCACCATTCTCAAGGACGCACCGGTCACCGGCAGCATTGTCATCACCGCGGCGGGAATCAAAAAGACGGGCACGGTCACCATTACCACCGAAGACGAGCTGATCGAGGCTCTGGAAAACGGTTTTACGGATATTGTGGTAAACGGCAGTATTTCTATTGACGAAGCGGTTACGGTTCCTAGCGGCACCACCGTTTCCGTTGCCGGAGGCAAGACCATCACCGTGGCGGACGGCGGCAGCTTTTCGAATAACGGCGCCATCACCGGCGAAGGCGATATCACCGTGGCAACCGGCGGCAGTATCTCAAATAAAGGTACGATAAGCAATAATGAAATTACCGTCTCCGGCGGCGGCAGCGTCACCAACCGGAGCGGTGGCTCTATTTCGACCGCCCAGGCAATCGCAAACAGTGGCACTATCACCAATGACGGCGGCATTACTCCTGCCATCATAAACAGCGGCACCGTCAATCAGGTGGACGGCGCTGCGGAGATTACCGTAACGGGTACTGCCGCGGTTACAGTCTATAAGGTGAGTTATAAAGTCAAGGGCATCGGCGCGGCTCCGGACGCGGCTCTAAATGTGACCGCGCTGCCGAATCCTCTGCCCACACCCACCGGCAGCAGCTATTATATCTTCAACGGCTGGTTCACGGATTTAAGCTGCACCACAGCGGCGGTGGCCGGAACGGCCATCACCGGCAACACCGTTTTGTACGCTGATTGGACTTACACCGGCGGATACAGCAGTCCTACAACCACGAAGGTCTCCGAGGGCACTGTCTCGGTCATCATAGACGGCACCTCGTATGACATCGGCACAGCGGAGACCTGTGACGGCGTTACCACCGTCACGCCCGACCAGAATAAACTGACAAACCAGATTGAGAGCGCGGAAATCGGCAGCGAGGTTATTGTGCCGATCACCACCGCAGAAAACGCAGGCAGCGGCACGGCGGCGTTGGTGCTCCAGAACATCGAAGAACTGGACACAAGGAATATGGCTCTCACTGTTGAGGTAAACAACGTTGCGCTGACACTTCCTGCCGGCAGCATTGATACCGCGTCCGTTGCCGCAGCTCTCGGCGCGGAGAATTATGAGGAGGTCACTGTCTCCGTCAGATTGACTGCGCTCAGTGGAAATGCTTCGGAAACGGCGCTGGGTGCCGTGGAAAGCACCGGTGCAGAGCCGGTCGGCAGTGCCTTCAGCTTTACCGTCACAGCGGAATATGGCGGCGAAAGTGTTGACGTGACGGCTTTCGGGTGCTTTACCTCGCGCACGCTGCCCATTGAGGAAGGCAGTGAGATTACCACCGCAGTCGTCGTGGAGGAGGACGGGACTCTCCGCCATGTCCCCACAAACGGAACGACCGATTCGGCTATCGTAAGCAGTTTAACCAATTCCACTTACGTTTTGATCTACAATGAGCAGAGCTTTAGCGATGCAAGCGGTAAATGGTATGAGGACACGGTAAACGAAATGGCAAGCCGGAAAATTATAAACGGCGTAGGCGACGACCTCTTTGCAGGCGAACGCAGCATCACCAGAGCCGAATTTGCGGCCATCATCGTCAGAGCCCTGGGACTGCCGGCAGACGGCACGGTCAACTTTAGTGATGTGTCCGAAAACGCGTGGTACGCCGGTGCGGTGGGTACCGCCTATGAGTACGGCATTGTAAATGGAAGATCAGCTAATTTATTTGACCCCATGGCGAGCATTACCCGTCAGGAGGCTATGGCTATGGTGGCCCGAGCCGCCGAAATAGCGGAGCTTGAGGGCGAAACGGCAACAGATCTGAGTGCGTTTGCGGACGCTGAAAGCGTCGGTGCATGGGCGCGGAGCTATGTGGAGTACAACGTGGCAAACGGCCTTATCGTAGGCAAGGGCGACGGCAAGCTCGATCCGCTCAGCAAAATCTCCCGCGCCGAGACTGCTACAGTGGTTCTGCGCCTGCTGCGCAACGCGGGACTGATTGATGTGAGAAGCTAAAACAAACGGAACTATCCCATTATGTACTCCGATGCAATAATGCATAAAGAAATAGAGTGACGCTAACTCCAGACTAATTCAGCATCACATCCCATCATTTACGTTCAACATATTTCAGTTTACTAGCTTCTATCTCTGACTTTATCACGAGGCACCCAGAAAGCGAACATCTTACCATTCTTTCTGTATACCTTACGGCCTTTGATAGTTATGTAGGGCGTAAATATTTGAACCATGTCTTCCATCTTTCTTATCTCCTTTCCAGCTACTATTTGTCTCTGCTCGTAGTTAGTTGTCACCTACTTACACAGACATAATCATAGCCTTAAGAAGAAATTCAAGAAGGAGTTAGCGCCACTCCAAACTTCATTATTGCATATATGTTAATTTTTGTAAATAACCGAATTTTAGAAAGGAGATAAGAATATTGACAAACAAATGGCATAATGGATTTATGATTGGAATGTTTATTGGTGCTGCAATTGCAATATGTGGAATACTTATTGGTTACTTACTAATATAACGTCCGATACATAAGCAAACAAGTCCAACTATAATTCCACTTAATATTTCTATAATTGCTCTGAGAGCCTTATCCCTGGGTTTTGTTTTGAGCTTTTCAACCTTGTTTTGTAATACTTTATTTTGTTTAATCAATTCTTTATTTTGCGATTTTAATTCTTCATTTTGTTCAATCATTTTTTCGAGTTCAGGCATAATTGGAATTTGAGGAACAGGATTCTTAATAGAGGTTTCTTTAAGCTTTCTTGCAATAGATGCGCTTTGATATGATTCAAAATAATTGCTCTTCAAAAAATCTTGAAACTTAGAATCATCCATCTCAAACACCCCTTAATATGTTAGTAGTTATAAAAAATAAGACCGTCTAAGGTACGGTCGAAGACGGTCTTATTCCGATAATTTGTCTACCTCTGACGGCAAAAGAACCTTTCAAAGAAATTCATCACCATTTCACAATAATATGCCGTACTCATCAATTGCCGTCTCCTCTCTTTAGCAGGTCGGTTCTGCTGTGGGTTCAGCCTTTAGTTTTGGAGATTTCATTTTGAAACCAGAGGAACAAGCAAGCTCAAAAGTTTGGTCAATACAACCGCGCTCCTTCCCCGCCGTATAAGGCATAACCAAGTATTAGCATATAATGGGAAAATTTTCAATAGCAACTATTTCAAAATACTCTGCTTCAACACCAAATCGAACATGTTTTCGTTGCGGTTGTTGTATCTGAAGCAAAATTCGTCAACATAGTTCTGGAGATATTCAACACTAATGTGGTGATAAATGCCATATACGCCGCGCTTTAACGTTGCCCAGAAAGATTCAATATTATTGGTATGAGTACCGTTCAAGTCAGAGAAAGCATGCTGGTGGTCAACGCGCAGATGGACGAAGCTATTTTTCGTAAGAGAATCATAGCCTCTAAATTCGTCCGACATGACTACGTTGTTGTTCTCCTGCTTTGAAACGGTTTTGAGGATATCCATGAGTTGTTTCGCGGTAAGTTTCTGGCCTTTTTCGTTCGGAAGAGCAACCTTGGCGTAGATCTTCTTATTGTTACGGTCAATGACACCGACCACAGGGGTCTTGTCCGTTCCACGGCCACGTTTTGCGCCAGTACCGGTTCCTTTAGGAGCGTTGTCATCATGCTCGTTATCCTTGCGAGGCTTGCCACCAACGTAGGTTTCATCAATCTCAACAATGGTATCAAAGAACTCTTTGTGCTCAGAGTTAGCCATAGCAAGACGGATCTGCTGGAGCATGCGCCATGCTGTCTTATAGGTCACGCCGATTTCACGCTGAAGCTGCATCCCAGAGATACCTTTCTTGCCGTTCAGGAACATATGAATTGCAAACATCCATTTACGCAGATCAGTAGAAGATTTCTCAAAGATAGTACCCGTGAATGGGGAGAAGGTATTGTGGCAATCTTTGCAATTAAAAACCTTACGTCTATCGTGCATTTGATAAACCTTAATTGAGCCGCAATGAGGGCAAATAACCATATTCGGGTATCTAACTTTGAGATAGTAGTCTATAACAGAATCCTCAGTAGGGAACTTTTTCATAAGTTCAAAATAAGTCATGCCCTCAACATCTCCTAACTTTTTGATAATTTTAGTATACTACAGCATTGGGAGTATGTCAAGGGATAATACCGAAAACAAATATATATTCCTTTGCGGTGCAATAGGGCCAGAGAAACACTGCGGTTTCCCTGGCCCTATTGCTGAACTATTATGCGTACATGATTTCTGTATACAATTTCCTCGGCACGGGCCTTGAAGTTGTTCATTGCACCAACCCACGCCATTTGGTCCTGGGATTTTAATTGCTCAGTTTATCTTCGGCCTTCGCCAGCTGTTTTATCAGTAGTTCGACCATGTTCCAACGCTTCGTTATTGACATCGAACAAATGCGGAAGAACTGCATTTGTGAAATATGTAAAAGCTAAATTCGCTCGTACCATGTCTGTGTTTACAAAGGCGATTGCGGGATATCAGGAGCTTGCCGCGCTGAACACAAACGTGCTCAATGAACTTGTCAGAGAAATCCGCGTCGGTGCAAAATATACAGAGGATGGCGTGAAGAAGCAGAAGATAAAAATAGTCTATAAGCATGACTGCTATGTGGACTGTTTTGAGGACGGAGAACTGCTTCCGAGCGCCGAGACGATGGCCGAGTTCCGAAAATCTGAGGCAGAGATGTCCGAAAAATGGACAGACGCTCCGGCACTCCCAAAGGCCATATAAAGAACGACCACGGTGTCTATAACCACGTCAAGAGGTCAGCGGTTCGATCCCGCTTATCTCCACCACATCAGGGGAAAGTGCTTATACTTAATAAAAATTCGCTGAAATCAAAGGATTTCAGCGAATTTTTATTATATTTCAGGGCTTTTTCTTTACTTTTTTTAGGTAAACATATTCATAAACATAATAATTCAAACATCCATTTGTGCAGTTGTTGTGCAATAGCATTCACCTCGTGCTTTAGCTGTTGCAATTTAAAATAAAACCGGGGCGGATCTACTTCGCGCCGACTTCCGGCAGACGCGCAATGCCGGTCAGTACCGACAGGATGCCCGCCAGCAGCACCGTGCTGAACACATCGTAGAGTCACACCGATGGACGCCCCACCGTCCGCGCAACCGCCATGAGTGCACGGGCGCCAACAGCCTTAATCCGCTTGCTTGTTTTCTCTGTCGTGATTTTCACTTCTTAATAATTCCGCCGACGCAAGGGTTTCCTACCATACGCCTTCCCTTTTCATGCTTTTTAGGGCGGCGACCAGAGACGCATTTTCTTCGTGCCGCCGTATGGCAAAACGGCAATATGCGCCGCCCAGCCCATAAAAATTTGAACAGTCCCTTACTTTGATGCCCCACGTCAGCAAAAGTCCGTTAAAGTTTGCGACCGGTGCTTTTGCCAAAAAGAAATTCGCAACGGCGGGATAGGTACGGATTTCTACTTCATGAAAGCAATTCGTCAACCATCGGCGCTCTTCTTCAATCAACGAATAGGTCCTTTCCATGTACGATACGTCGGAAAGCGCCAAAAGACCGGCCAGTTGAGCCGGTGTGGACACATTGAATTCCTGTCCGAGCGTCTGCATCCTGTCCAACAGTGCTCCATTCTGCGTAACTGCAAATCCCAGGCGAATGCCCGGGATTGCATAGGTTTTCGTAAAAGCGTCAACCACGACTAAATTGTGGTACAATTTGCTCTCCTGCTTGACTGTCAGCATTCTCCAGCCGCGCAGCATCTCCATAAAGCATTCGTCTACCACACAGACGACATTTTGATTTTCACATTTTTTGAGTAACCGTACCATTTCCTCATGTTTAATCAGCTCCCCGGTTGGATTGTTTGGATTGCAGATAAACAGGATGTCAATTTGGTCAATGGCAGATAAAAGCTGTTCCATATTCAAGTGAAAATTCTGTTCTTCCGGCAGCTGAAAATGATTCATTTCACAGCCTATTAAGGATAGCGCACGACCATATTCCTCAAAAGTTGGTTCCAGAATTAACGCTCTCTTTGGATGTAACGCGAATACCAGACGGTATAATATGTCGTCAGCTCCGCTTCCGCAAAAAATGAATTCAGGCGGAACGGCATATTTCACAGAAAGTGCCTTTCGAAGCGCCTGACATTTCGGATCGGGATAAAATCCAAAAGCGGAGACAAAATCTCCGCTGCACTGTGCCATTTGGGGAGAAATACCAAAAGGATTTGTGTTCACCGAAAAATCAAGGAACTTTCCCTGGCTTTCTGTTACGATGTTCCAGTCCGTGTCCATGCGGCTCCTTTATCATCCGACTGCAATAAAAATTTAAGAGTCTTGCTTCCTTCCCACATTGGGAAGTGGAATAGTCAAGATCTTTGGTTAATACCCCTGAGGCAAGGTAATCGTCCGTTCCGCTCAACGCGCGGCTGAGCATGACCGCGAACTGCCATGCGAGAACGCTTTGCTGCGCACCAAACTTATTATTTGAGACGCCATTGGTCAATCCATTTTGGTAAAGCCATCCAACGCACGAGCATTACCGATGCTTCCGCCCGAGTCATCGTGCGATAAAATTCAAGGCCCTTATCCGTCCCCTTGAACAGTCCAAGCGCTTTAAGCATATTCCCCTGCGCATCCTGATAATTATCGATGCCCACCGTGTGGATCTTATTAAACATATTGTCGCTATTCTGCACCGTATAGGCCGCGGCCGAAGAAAGCAGCAGGCAGACTGTAAGGAATGCCGCAAGAACCCGGAACAGATTTCTTTTCATTTATGCTCTCCTTTTTGTCATCACTTGGGCAAATTCCAACGGCAACTTTGAAAAAGTGATTTTCTCCGCGGCCGGTCGGGATGATACAGCACTGGCTTATTCTAGTTCTTTTTCCCAACTTTTTCAACAGACAATATACCGAGGAAAATAAAGAACTCGTTGGCTTACAGCGGCTTTCCTCCGCCACTTTCCATGAAAAATGTAAGTGGTCATGCCCTCAGAGTTTCCCGCCAAGCGACTCCGGAAATGTGCCGGGAAACGTATTTTCACCGCATACAAAAACTTCAAAATAGAAAGCGCCGCGGAATTGATCGATTCCGTGGCACATCTTGAATGGTGGTCGAATTCCATACACGGGATAAACTCCTGTGACAACGCCGGGATGGGACGCTCTTTACTATACTGAAGAAGAAGAAATTCCATCTGAACCAGACCGAAACATGTACTGTCAGGCCGCCAGAACCCCGGTTGCTTGAAATTACAATCTGGGGGATTTCGCTTCAAAACTGTTCTTGCCGGCACCGCCTGTTTGGTGCGGATAACGAGAAACAAACAGGGGGGTCTTGCCAAAGCGGAACGCCCTGACACGCTTCTGTCCGAAGTTGAAAAGTTCGATCAGGGATGCCGCCGACATCCTGAATTGTGCGGCGACGGTACGCAAATATCCTTACGAAACGTATTTTGCAGCGCCATGGATAAACGGGGCTTGGTTTGTTTCCGCGCTTAAGGGGCAAGTCAGGTTTTCGTACCCTGTGCGTTCTCAACCATTTTATGAAGTGTCACGGTCAGCGTATTGAGATCTTCCTGGCTTATGCCGGCTACGGTATCGTTTTTAAACTGCTCAACAACAGGCATGAGCGTCTTGCAGATGCCCTCGCCCTTCTCGGTCAAAGCCAGACGCCGCACGCGCTTGTCCGCTTCGCTGCCCGAACGGGTAACAAGTCCCTCTGCCTCCATTTCCTGGAGCATGCGAACAACGGTAGGCTCCTTAAACGCCATTTTATCGGCGAGCTCGCGCTGTGTGATATTGCCGCCGGTATAAATGTAGTACATGGCAATCCACTGGGTACGGTTGATTGCATAAGGTCTGAACCGCTTTTCCAACGCTTTTACGAAGACCTTGGCGCTCCGGGCCGTGATAAAGGCGATACAATCATCAAGGTTGAACATTCAAACACCTGCCGGAAGTCAGATTTTATGTTTTTATTCTACCACGCGTCCGACGCAAATCACAAGGCATCGCCAAAATTATCCTCACAATGTTTCCAGATATCATATGGACCTGCCGATTTCAATCGGCAGGTCCATGATAACCGCTTTAGTCGATAACGACGCCGGCTCTCACGAGCTTTACGCCATTGGTGAGGCAGTCGCCCACCGGACATCTGCTTTCAATAAAGTTAGCGAAAGCCTCGGCCTTCTCCAGCGACTCCTCTGTTTTGAAGTGCATCTTGTAGCGGATAACCTGAAATCCGTTTCTCACGTCGGCAAGGCCCATGAAGCCGTCCGGGTCAAGGTCGCCCTCCAGCTCGATGTGGACTTCTTCAAAATTAAATTTCTGCGCCTTGGCAAACGCGGCCGCCACGATGGACTGGCATGCACCCAGGGCGCAAAGCACCGCCTCGACCGGATTCATCCCCACATCGGTTCCGCCAAGCTCGCGCGGCTCGTCCAAAATGATTTTGAATCCCCGCGCGTCCGTTTCCACCTGCAGTCCTTTGGGAAGTTTTTTAACACTGGCTTTAAAAGTTGTTAGCATCTTGATTTCCCCTTTCGGATTTTATTATCCGCTATATTACGGAAGTTATCATAATATTGTGTGCCGTAAATGTCAATACTTAGTTAAGTAAGTTATTTGAGGGAGAAAGCGGGCGACGGGAGGTCAGCGATTCGATCCCGCTTATCTCCACCAACAGAAACCCAAAAAAAGGACCTGATTTCTTTGAAAATCAGGTCCTTTTTTGCCCGCTCTGTCTCAGCGTAAAGCCGTCCCCCCACGGATTCCGGTCATTCTTCGCGAACCTCCGGCAGCCCGGCCAGGCTCGTCAGTATGGACAGCAGGCCAGCCAGAAGCGACGCGCTCACGACCACCTTCCAGTCCACTGCCGAGATCACCGCCGATGTTCCGATTGTGGCCACCGCCGTCTGAGCAACCGTTCTGATCGCACGGACACCAGCCGCCTTCCACCATGTCTTACCCATTTTCTGTTACCTCCTTTAAATACTCTGCCGACGCATATCCCTGCCTGCCGTCGGCGGCCCGTACATATAACCACTTTACGCCGTCCTTCACGCAGTAATACCCGTACCATGCAGCCGAAGAGCCCATCTCCATTTTCTCAAGCTCTCTTCCGTCTCCCGGCGCCGCGCGCAGGCGCAGGCCGGAGCGGGCCGTCACACTCAGCGTTACACCGCGCGTTTTCGCGATATCCCGGCGCATTCTGCCGTCGTCGTCCGGAGACATTTCCCGCGACAGGTCCACGCGGCCCGGAATTCCGGGGATGCTGCCCGAATCCGTGTACTGCCAAAAATCGCAGGCAATGACCGGCCTCAGGGGCGAATACTTCGCGCACCAGCGCTTCAGACCAGCCAGCCGCTTCAGCTGAAGCATCGACCCGAACCATGACTCCGACGCATAAACGCCGGGTGTGTAGCCCAGCGCGCGCGCCCGAGCGCAAAACGCGAGCACGCAGTCAGTCCGCTGCGCCGCCGAGAGCATGTCCGCTCGACCTGTGTGCTGCGGATGGCTCCACTCGCTGTCGATAAAGACCGGAAGGCTGATTTTGTATCCGCCGGCCAGTTCCGCCGTGAAGTCCGCCTCCTCCGCCGCCTCGGCCTCCGTGACAGCCTGCGAAACGAAGTACACGCCGGCGGGGATTCCCGCTCTCCCGGCTCCCGTCAGATGGGATGCGAACCGTGCGTCCTTCCCGAGCGTTCCCGCCGGGCCGTAGCCGCGATACCCGGCCCGCAGAATCACGCCCGCGACGTTTCCGGCCGCCGCATCCCAGTCCGCAACCGCGTTGAACTGGGAAAGATCCATGAAACTTTTCACTGACACCACCTCACTCTCAGCGCCCGGCGCCGTCCGTGTTGCACAAAATCGGGCAACCGCTTGCATCCTTTTGCTTCTTTCGGTACAATAGTCGTACCGCGGTGCCGCATGAGCTGCTTCCCGCCGCATAAACTAGCAAAAATGCGTCTGAGAGGTGAATTGGATTGTACCGGAAAATTCAGAAACTATCGGCATACCTCGATTCGTTTCAGGTTCCGCTGCAGGCCTCCGGTGCTTCTTTTTTCATCGTGATGTCTACCTTTCCTCTGGCCGTGCTGCTGCTCACGCTGTTCAGCTGCCTGCCGCTGACGAGCGACGACCTTCTCACCGCGATCGTCGGCTTCGTGCCCGAGCCGCTTGTCCCGCTGGCCGAATTCATTCTGGGCGATCTCACCCGCACCGGCACGACCGCAGTCCTCTCGGTTACTGCCGTATTAGCTCTCTGGTCGGCCTCGCGCGGCGTGCTCAGCATTCTGAACGGTCTGAATGCCATCCTCGGCTCCTCGGAGACCCGTTCCTGGCTCCGGCGGCGGCTGACCGCCGTCTTCTACACGTTTCTGCTCGTCCTCGCCATTCTGCTGACTCTGGTTCTACAGGTATTCGGCAGCAGGCTGCTCGCGCTGCTGACGGGAATCCGCGCCGGCTGGGCCATAGCGCTCGCCTCGCTGCTCCGCCTGCGCTACTGGTTTTCCGCAGGGCTGCTGACGCTTCTTTTCATGCTGGTTTTTGCCGTCTTTCCGGCCAGAAGGATGCGTCTTCGCGACGTCGTGCCCGGCGCCGTTTTCGCGGCGGTCGGCTGGATCGGTTTTTCCGCGCTTTTCTCAGTTTATGTAAACCTCGGTTACGGCGTGCGGTTCTACGGCAGCATGGCGACGCTGATTCTCGGCATGCTCTGGCTGTACCTCTGCGTGTGCATCCTGTTTTACGGCGGCATTGTCTGTCGTCTCTGTGCGGAAGAGCATTTCTCGCTTCGGTACCTCAGAAATTTTTTGAAACAACCGTAAAAATGGCGTTTATTTATACTTCCGTAACATTTTTCCCGTATCATGGGAGTATTCTACAAGAAACGGAGCTGTACTGTGTTCGGCTATGTGATCGCGAGCCCCGGAGAACTCTCCGAAGAGGAGAAGCAGCGCTACCGCAGCTGTTACTGCGGCCTCTGCCGCCGCCTGAAGGCGGATTTCTCCTCGGTCAGCCGCATTTCCCTCAATTATGACATGACGTTTCTCCTCCTGCTGCTCAACTCGCTCTATGAGCCGGCCGAGCAGGCGGGTCGGACGCGCTGCGTCGTCCACTGCGTCAAGGCGCACGACGACTGGTACAGCCCCGCAACCGATTACTGCGCTGCGATGAACGTCGCTCTCTCCTATTACAAGGCGCTTGACGACTGGCAGGACGAGCACTCCGTTCTCAAGCTCGCGTTCAGCCGGGCGCTCAGGCCGGGCGCGGCTGCGCTGGCGGAGTCCTACCCCCGGCAGGCGGCGGCCATCGCCGACAGCCTCCGGGCTCTCTCCGAGCTTGAATCGGGTGGAACGCCCGATCCCGACGGCGCCGCCAACTGCTTCGGACGCCTGATGGGCGAGCTGTTCGTCTGGCGGGACGACCGCTGGGCCCCCGCGCTGCGCGCGATGGGGCAGGCGCTCGGGCGCTACGTCTACCTTCTTGATGCGGTCTGCGACCTGTCCTCCGACCTCGCGCACGGGCGCTACAACCCGCTCTCCGCCATGGCGGAGGCCGGGCGTACACCCGCCGATTTTCAGGACGATCTGAGCGTCCTGATCGGCGAATGCACCGCCGAATTTGAGAAGCTCCCGGTCGTCCAGGACGCGGGGCTGCTTCGCAACATTCTCTACTCCGGCGTCTGGACGCAGTACGCGCGCGCGCTGGCCCGGGAAAAGGAAGAAAAGGAGAGCCATCTATGATTTCCGATCCCTATCAGGTTCTCGGCGTGTCCCGCGACGCCTCAGATGACGAGATCAAGCGCGCCTACCGCGCGCTTGCCAAAAAATATCATCCCGACATGAATCCCGGCGACAAGGACGCCGCCCGGAAAATGAACGAGATCAACGCCGCCTACGATCAGATCAAGAATCCCCAGAAAGCGCAGGAGGAAGCTCGCCAGCAGCCCGGCACCGGCGCATACGGCGGCTACGGCCAGTATAACAGCTACGGTGACCCATTCTCCGCCTGGTGGTATGAAGCGCAGCGCCGCGCGCAGCAGCAGTACACCCGCGAGGAGACGCCCGAGATGCAGGCGGCGTTCCATTTCCTCCAGATGCAGCGCTATCAGGATGCGTTGAACGCGCTCTCCGGCGTCAATCCGGCGGATCGCACCGCGCAGTGGTACTATTACAGCGCCCTGGCCAATGCCGGCCTCGGCAACCGCATGACGGCGCTTGATCACATCCGCCGCGCGGTGCAGATGGAGCCTGACAACCCCGAATACCGCCAGATCATGGAGCAGCTGCAAAGCAGCGGCCGGGTCTACCAGCAGACGCGGCGCACCTATTCCGCCGGCGGCTTCGATCTTGGGAAAGTCTGCCTCGCGATGTGCCTGTGCAACATGCTCGGCGGCGCGTGCTGCGGGCCGCTCGGCGGCTATTACCGATAAACGAACCCCCGGCAGCTTACGCTGCCGGGGGTTCTCTTCAATATCCCCGTTCTTTCAGGCGGTGTACCAGCCCGACGTAGAATTCCCGCACATCGAAGCCGGGGATGTTCTCCCGGTTCAGATCGATCACGTCGCCGTGCGAGATGCCCCGGCGGCCCTTCGGCGTGAGCAGGGTAAACGACGCGCCCCATTTTGCGGCCTCCACAGCCACAAGGCCGTCGTTCTCACCGTCGTAATGTCGTACCAGCGGATAAGAGACGTTCAGCGGGAACTGTCCGCTGCGCGCCCGTCTGACCTTCGAGCCCACGCTCTCATAGAGGATGTCCGGCTGGTCGGTCGCTCTCTCGTTAAGCCGGGCGCAGGCGGACTGCGTCAGATCATTCACCGCCGCAAGAAAGTCAGGACTCGTGTCGCCGAGCTTCTGCAGGGCGCTGTTATAGGCGTCGGCCAATTCCTGCTGAAATTTCCGCGAGGTTTTTTTCAGCAGCGTCTCTGCGAACAGGCAGCCGCGGTGCGGCGTGTTGATGGTGGTCAAGCTCGCGACATACGGCGCCGCGCCGAGACAGCTGATGGCCCATCGGGCGTCAAGCCCGCCCTTGGAGTGGGCGATCACGTTGACCTTACCCCCGTTCTGTACGGCAACCGTTTTAATGCGCTCGGCCAGCTCTTTCGCCGAGTCGGCCACAGAGGCGGCGGACTGCTGCTCGCCGTAAAAGACGGAAGCGCCGTTGCGGATCAATTCGGCGGGGATGCGGCCCCAGTAATTGAAGAACCGCGAATCGCGAAAAAAGACCCCGTGGACAAGCAGGAGCGGATATTGTGTGCGGCAAACCGCGCTGCCCGCGCGCGCCTCGTCCAACTCGCATTTGGCCGACTCAACACGGAACTCCTCCCCCGCCGTCCGGCAGATGCCCGCAAATAGTAAAAGGTTTATACCCGGCACCCACCAGAAAAAGAGCAGCTTCAGCCGCTTCCGAAGACCCATCTGCACGGACACTCCGAATATGCGCAGCAGCCCGGCCAGGTACAGCAGGCACGCGCACACGAGAATTACCGCCGCGTGCAGCATCATCGCGCCGGCGGACAGCCGCTCCGGCATCAGCGCCGCGCCTGCCCAGACCGCGAGGCCTGCTGAGATTGTTTCTGACGCAAGTCCCGTCTCAACCAGCGTCATGCCGCCGTCCAGCTCGCGCAGCCTGCGGGAGGGGTATCGTCCGACGGTCGGACGGACGCAGATCAGCAGGAGCAGCCCCGCCGCGCCCACGCTGACCGTGACCACCGAGATGGGCGGCAGACCGAGGAGGCGCACGAGAAGCGGGCAGTTCTCCGCGAGCAGCGCGGCAATCGTATAGCCGATCAGTCGGAGCGTCTTCATGGCTTCACATCCTTTTCCCCATCATAGCGAAATCCGCCATAAATTGCAACTTCGCAAAAAACGCCCGTGCCATCACGGCGCGGGCGTTTCGTTTACATTTCGCGGCGGCCCTCCAGCGCGCGGAGCAGTGTCACGTCATCTGCGTATTCCAGCTGACTCCCCACCGGGATGCCGTACGCCAGGCGCGTCACGCGAACCTCCATGGGCCGCAGGAGACGGGAGAGATACATTGCGGTGGCCTCGCCCTCGGTGTCCGGGTTGGTGGCCATGATGATTTCCTTCACACCGCCTTCGGCTACGCGGGAGAGAAGCTCGCGGATGCGGATGTCGTCGGGCCCCATATGGTTCAGGGGCGAGATCACGCCGTGGAGCACATGGTAAACGCCGTTGTACTCCCGCGCGCGCTCCATTGCGATCACGTCGCGCGGCTCGGCCACCACGCAGATCACGCTGTGGTCGCGCCGGTCGTCGCCGCAGATGGAGCAGATATCCTGATCGGTCAGGTTTTGGCAGACCGGGCAGGTACGCACGGTCTTGCGCGCGTCCAGAATAGCCTGGGCGAAGGCCTGGGCGTCCTCCTCCGGCATGGAGAGAACATGAAAGGCCAGCCGCTGGGCCGTCTTGCCGCCGATGCCGGGCAGACGGGCAAATTGTTCGGTCAGCCGCTCGAGCGCGGCGGGAAAATAGCGCATCTTACAGCAGCCCGTTCAGGTTCAGTCCGCCCGTCAGCTTTGACATGGAGGCGGCGGAATCCGCCTCGGCGGTGCGCATGGCCTCGTTGACCGCGGCAATTACCATATCCTGGAGCATTTCGACGTCCTCGGGATCGACGGCCTCGGGGTTGATCGTCAGGCCGGTCAGCTCATGCTTTCCGTTGACGCTCGCTGTGACCATGCCGCCGCCGGCAGTGGCCGAGAACTCGCGCGTCTCCATCTCCTGCTGCATCTTAAGCAGCTCCTGCTGCATTTTCTGAGCCTGCTTCATCATGTTCATGTTCATGCCGCCGCCCATAGGCATTCCGCCGCGGAATCCGCCTTTCGCCATCTCAATAATCTCCTTCAGTCATTTGATCTCAAAAATATCGCTGTGCTTCGCACCGAACGCCACCAGATCGTCGATCCGGCTCGCGTCGCTGCGCCGGCTCTCGTCCGCCAGCCGGACGCCCACGGGACGTCCGAGCAGCGCCGAAGCGCCGCGCTGCATCATTTGCAGAACATCGGGCGCACCGACCATGCTGCGCTGGAATGAACTGTCCACCTCGAGGAGGAGCGTATCATCCTTCAGCACGGGCCTGGTCTGCTTCAAAACGCCGGGCAGCCCGGCGTTGACTGACTTGAGCTCACCGTCCGTGCGGGCCAGCAGATCCGTCCAAAAGCCCACGGGGAGCTCGTCGGCGGATTTTTCCGCCTTTTCCCTGAACTTTGGCGGCTCCTCGCCGTCGGGCGGGAGATCCGCGTCGTCGTGGAACGGCGGCGACTCGTCGTCCGGCCCGGCCGGAGACGCGGCGGGCCGCGGCGCCTGCGAAACGGTCAGGGTCCCCGCGGCGGCGGCCTGTTCCAGCCGGGAAAGGCGTGCGCCGAGTGAGGCCGCGTCAAGCTGCGCCTCAGGCGAGCACAGCCCGATCAGGCAGAGCTCCGCGTCGATGCGCCGGTTTGCGCTGGAGGAAAAGCCGGCGGCCGTGTCCTGGAGCATCCGCGAGACGCGCAGCAGCTCGCCCGCCGAGAAGCTGCCCAGCAGCTCTTTGAGCTCCGCGTCCGTGCAAACGCCGGACAGCATGGAAGCGCCGCACTGCGGCGCGGTTTTCAGGATCAGAAGATCCCGCGCAAGATCGCCGAGTTCGCCGATCATGGCGGTAATGTCCTTGCCGCCGGCATAGAGCGATGTAAAATCTTCCAGAGCGGAGGCCGCATCGTGATTCGCTACGGCGCGCATGATGGAGGCCGCACGCCGGTCGCCCGCGAGGCCGAGCGCCTGATAGACCGCGTCGGCGGTCAGCGCACCGGTGACGGCGGAGGCGCACTGATCGAGCAGGCTCAGGCCGTCGCGCAGGGCTCCGTCCGCAAGGCGGGCGAGGAGAGAGACAGCCTCGGGCTCAATGTCGATGCCCTCGTGGTAGGCGACAAAATTGATACGCCCGGCAATGTCCTCGGGCAGCAGCCGGCGGAAGGAAAACCGCTGGCAGCGCGAGAGGATCGTGGCGGGCACCTTGTGCAGTTCGGTCGTCGCGAGGATGAAGATCAGATGCTCGGGAGGCTCCTCGATGATCTTCAGCAGCGCGTTGAACGCCGAAAGGGAGAGCATGTGAACCTCGTCAATGATATAGACGCGCTTTTTGACCTCGGAGGGCGTATAGATGGCGTCGTCCCGCAGGGCGCGGACATTATCCACGCCGTTGTTGGAGGCGGCATCAATCTCCAGCACATCCATGCAGGCCCCGGAATCGATGCTGCGGCAGGCCGCGCACTCGTTGCAGGGGTTGCCGTTCTGGGGATTTTCGCAGTTGACCGCCTTCGCGAGGATCTTCGCGCAGGAGGTCTTTCCGGTGCCGCGCGTTCCGGTGAAGAGGTAGGCATGGCTGAGACGGCCCGTCTGGAGCTGCGTCTTGAGCGTTTCGGTCACGCTGGACTGGCCGACAACGTCGTCAAACGTCTGCGGCCGGTATTTCCGATACAGCGCCTGGTACAAGAGCGTCTCTCCCCTTTCTCCGAATTGGGCAAATCCGGCCCGTGACAAGATCGCACACCGGTCTCTGAATCATGTGCTATACCCGTTACCCATGCAGCCTGCTCAGAAACGGCTGCCTCGCGGCACACGAGGGGTCCCGCTTAATGCTGCTCGGTTCCCCGCCTGACATGGTTCACGGGTTCTCGTTGCGCAAGACCGGTTCCTCATCGCCTCTTACATGGGTCAGACGATACAGCGCACACCCTCGGACAGGAATTCATCCCGGCTATAGCGGATTGCCGGTAACAGGGCACCGCTGACTCCCCGACTAGTGCGACCTTGTCACGGGCCGGCGGCTCGCGACATGTATAATTGTACTAAATTATGCCCGGCTTTGCAACCGGTAACTTTTTTTCAGCCGACCTTGCTCTCGACGAACTGAACAAGCTCTCCGACTGTGGTGAGCTTCTCTTCCATCTCGAGATCGACGCCCAGCTCTTCCTCAAGGTCCATGACCATCTCGACCATATCCAGGGAGTCGATGCCGAGGCTCTCGAATGTGGTATCCATCGTGATGTTCTCCACGGGGATATCCAGCTGAGAGGCTATATAGGAAGCGATTTTCTCAAACATTAGTTGTTCCTCCATTCCTGCGATTAGCCCGCCAAGCCGCGGTGCGTAGTGCTCACATTTGCTATGATACGGATTTTTTTCTCAATGTCAAGCAAAAATTGGCCGCCGTTCCTCCGCGGACTAATTCAGGAAATCCTTCAGCTTCTTCGAACGTGAGGGATGGCGCAGCTTTCGCAGCGCCTTGGACTCGATCTGGCGGATGCGCTCGCGCGTGACGTTGAACTCCTTGCCGACCTCCTCGAGCGTGCGGGGATGCCCGTCGTCCAGGCCGAAGCGGCGGCGGAGAACGGTCTCCTCGCGGGGGGTGAGGGTGCTGAGCACGTCGGTGAGCTGCTCGCGCAGAAGATTGTAGGACGCGGCCTCCGCCGGCTCCGAGCTGCCCTCGTCCTGGATGAAGTCGCCCAGGTGGCTGTCCTCCTCCTCGCCGATCGGCGTCTCGAGGGAGACAGGCTCCTGCGCAATCTTGAGGATCTCCTCCACCTTTTCGGTGGGGAGGTGCATCTCCTTCGCGATCTCCTCCGCGGTCGGGTCGCGGCCGAGCGTCTGCACCATCGAGTGGGAGGTGCGGATGACCTTGTTGATCGTTTCCACCATGTGCACGGGAATGCGGATCGTTCGGGCCTGATCGGCTATGGCGCGGGTGATGGCCTGACGAATCCACCAGGTGGCATAGGTGGAAAATTTGTAGCCCTTGGCATAGTCGAACTTCTCCACAGCCTTGATGAGGCCGAGGTTTCCCTCCTGGATGAGATCGAGAAGCTGCATGCCGCGCCCCACATACCGCTTGGCGATGGAGACAACCAGCCGGAGGTTGGCCTCCGCCATACGCTGCTGAGCCATCTTATCGCCGTCAGCCATGCGCTTGGCGAGGTCGAGTTCTTCCTCGGGGCTGAGCAGCTTGACCTTGCCGATCTCCTTGAGGTACATGCGCACGGGATCGTCCACGCGCAGGCTGTCGCTGAAGTCCTCGGTGTCGACGAGCTCCTCGCTGTCGACCTTCTCGAGCTCCTCTTCCGTGGGGGAGAGCTTCGTGTCTTCGCCGATGAGCTCCATCACGTCGGATACGTCGACCTCCACGCCGGCGGCCTCAAGGGCGTCGTAGAACTTCTCGGTCGTCTGTTCGTCGGCGTCCACCTCGTCTAGGGTATCGATCAGCAGCTTGGAGGAGATTTTTCCCGCTTTTTTGCTCTTTTCCAGCAGCGCGTCGAGCTTTTTCTGATTTTCAGCAGCCTGTTCCATTTCGTCAAGCGTCATTTCCTCGGCATTGCTCATTTATCGTTTCCCCCATATCCTTTTTTATCTTTCAGGCGGTTCGCGAGAGCCATCAGATCCGAGCTGTCGGCCACGCGTCCCCGCTGGGATTCCTCCCGGATGATCGCCAGACAGTCGCGCAGGGCGTCCTCGCTGACGAGCTCGTCCTGCCGCTGCACCACCCGGGTCAGATGCGCCATCTCCTCCTGACTCAGCTCCGCGCTCAGCGCAGGCAGCGTCACGGTGAGGCCGCGGTCGTATCGGTCGAGCAGCAGCTCGTAGACACGGCGCAGCACCGGCGCGGAAAATTGCTCCGGCTCAATGGAGCGGCACTCCTCAAGGAGCGTCGGCTCCTTGAGCGTCATGCGGAGCACACCCTCCTCCGCGCGGGCGGAGCGGACGTTGTCATACCGCAGGCCGCGCCCGGCGGGCTGGGAGAGGTTGGCGGGCGCAAGCTCGCGCTGCTCCCGGCGTTTTTTCTCGCGGGCAAGGAGCTGTTTGTACGCCTTGCCCACCTCAAGCTTCATCGCGTCCGGCGTGATGCCCCCCGCTTCGGCTGCGCGCGTACCGTAGACCTCGCGCTCCACCGCGTTGGGGAGACTTGCCACCAGCACGGCGGCCTGCTTGAGGAACTCCACCCGCTGGGCGTCGTCGGTCAGGTCGAACCCGGCCTTCAGGCTGCCCAGGCGGTATTCCATCTGGTTCTGAGAGCCCTCCAGCAGCAGCTTGAAGCGGTCAGCTCCGTATTTCTTCAAGAATTCGTCCGGGTCCTTCGCGCCGCGCATCCGCAGCACCTTCACCTGCACGCCGGTGCGCTCGAGGATGGCGATGGCGCGCTGCGTGGCGTTCTGGCCCGCCTCGTCGCCGTCGTAGGTGATAATGACCTGCCGGGTGTACTTGGCGAGGATGGCGGCGTGCTCCTCTGTGAGGCTTGTCCCCAGCGAGGCCACGGCGCTGTCGAACCCGTACTGGTGCAGGGCAATGGCGTCCATGTAGCCCTCGGTGAGGATGATGAAGCCCTGCCTGCTCTTTTTGGCAACGTTCAGCGCGAACAGATTCCGCCTCTTGTTGAAGATGATCGTCTCGGGTGAATTGAGATATTTCGGCTTGGAATCGTCCATCACGCGTCCGCCGAAGCCGATGACGTTGCCCCGCACGTCGATGATGGGGAACATCAGGCGGTTGCGGAAGCGGTCATATACGGTGCCCTTTTCGCGCGAGGCGACCGCGAGGCCGGCTTCCAGCAGTTCCTCCTTGGTATACCCTTTTTTCACCATGGTATCCAGAAGGCCCGACCAGGTGTTCGGCGCAAAGCCGAGGCCGAAACGTGTGACGGTCTGCGCCGAGAGGGCGCGTTTTGTTATGTAATCCCGGGCCTCCTGCCCGGCGGGGGCGGAAAGCTGCTCATGGAACCAGCGGGCCGCGTCGCGGCAGAGAGCCCAGAGCCGCTCCTGCTTTTTGTAGGTGGAGCGGTAGGCCGCGTCGTCCGGCACCTCGAGTCCGGCGCGTTTGGCAAGAAACCGCACCGCGTCGGGATAGTCCAGGTGCTCCTGTTCCATCACAAAGTTGACCACGCCGCCGCCCTTGTGGCAGCCGAAGCAGTAGTAGATGCCCTTTTCGGGGGCGACGGAGAAGGAAGGCGTTTTCTCCGAGTGAAAGGGGCACAGGCCGAAGAGGTTGCTCCCCTTCCTCGTGAGGGGCACATACTGGCCCACCACGTCCTCTATGGGATTTCTCGCGATCAGTTCGTCGAGAAATGCGGCCGGAAACGCCATGGGCTCACCTCCCTGTTCTCGCGCCGCGCTCAGCGCAGCTGCCAGCCGTGCGGAATGAAAATCTCCGAATATTTATAGACCGCGTACTTGTCCGTCATGCCCGCGATATAGTCGCAGACCGTCCGGGACATCCCGTCAAAATCGAGCTGCGGCAGAAAATCCGCGGGCAGCTGCTCGGGATTGGCAACATAGTACTTGTAAAGCTCCTGAATAATGAATTTTGCCTTGACCTCCTCGCTCTTGGCGATCGGATTGCGGTAGACGTGCTCGAACATGAATTCGCGCAGCTCGCCCATGGCTTTTTCCACCTCGGGGCGCATATGGAGATCGTCGCAGTCCTGCGACTCGTAGATGATGTCCTCCACCAGCGCGTTGATGCGCGCCTGATGGGTGTCCCCGAGCACGCAGGAGATGGAATGGGGGATGTCGTCGTCGCTGAGGATTCCGGCGCGCATGGCGTCGTCTATGTCGTGGTTGAGGTAGGCGATGCGGTCGGACAGGCGAACGATCCGCCCCTCGATCGTCTCGGGGATGCGTTCGCCGGTGTGGCCCACGATGCCCATGCGGGTCTCGTAGGTCAGGTTCAGCCCGTCGCCGTCCTTCTCGAGGAGATCGACGACGCGGAGCGACTGCTCATTGTGCCGGAAAGGCTCGCCCATGACCTGGGTGAGCGCCACCTCGCCCGCGTGGCCGAAGGGCGTGTGGCCGAGATCGTGGCCCAGCGCTGCGGCCTCGGTGAGATCTTCGTTGAACCGGAGCGCACGCGCGATGGTGCGCGCAATGCGCGAGACCTCCAGTGTGTGTGTCATGCGGGTGCGGTAATGGTCTCCCTCGGGCTGGAGAAAGACCTGCGTCTTGTGCATCAGCCGCCGGAACGCCTTGGAGTGCGTGATGCGGTCGGTATCCCGCTGGAAGCAGGTGCGCACCTCGGATTCCGGCTCCCCGGGCTTGAGGCGGCCCTTCGTGTTCACAGCCTTCGCCGCATGGGGCGAGAGGCGCGTCAGCTCCTCCTGCTCCATCCGTTCGCGGATCGTAATTCCGTCCATAGTATTCACCACCGTGTTATAATACGCACCGGAATCGAAAAACCCTTTTTTCGCGGGTAATTTTTTTCTAAACTTCATTTCACCGGGAACGCCCGGTACTCCTGCTCCCCCGGCTCGCCGGACACTGTCCCGCTCGTGAGGTCGGTCAGCGCGGCAAGAAACCCGTCCGTGCCGGCCGCCGGGAACATCGTATGCAGCAGCACGTTCTCAGCGTAGTCCGTCCCGCAGAGCAGGCCACCGTGCTGCTCCACTGCCTGCCGGACGCGTTCGAGCTGCGCGTAGGGACAGGGAATTTCCACATGGCGCCAGACCCGCTTCACGGACAGGCCAGCCGCCCCGAGCACAGACGCGGCACCCTTCGTATAGGCCCGAACCAGGCCGCCCGCGCCGAGCAGCACGCCGCCGAAATATCGCGTCACCACGCACAGGACGTTATAGACCTCCTGACGGCGCAGCACGTCGAGCACCGGCATTCCCGCCGTTCCCTGCGGCTCCGAGTCGTCCGAATAGCGCGTGGGGCCGTCCTTAATGATATAGGCAAAGACGTTGTGGTTCGCATCCCAGTATTTCTCGCGCGTCTCTTTCAGCGCGGCAAGCGCCTCCTCCTCGCTGTCCACGGGGAAGATGTGCCCGAGAAAGCGCGAGCGCTTTTCGGTGAACCCGGCGTCGGCCCGCGCGGTGGGGACAAGGTACTCGTCCATCCTCACGCCTCCCGCGCGTACTGACGCAGACGGCCGTAGAGCGTCTCGTCCAGGATCGCCTCGACGGAAATGCCGCCGGCCTCATAGGAGACGCCGAGCACCTTCGCCTGCGTGTGGAGCGTGTCAAGCTGCCCGGCCATCGCATAGGGCAGCAGGAGTGTGACGTGATGCAGCCCCCGGCCGAGATTTTCCTCGGTCAGGTGAAGCAGCGCCTCTATGCCCTCTCCGGTCTTCGCTGAAACGGAGAGTTGGTTTTTTCCGCAGGGGATCTCGTCCGCCGGGACGAGATCGGCCTTGTTGTAGCATTCAACGACCGGCACGCCGTCTCCCGCTAGCTGCGCAATCAGGCGGTTGACCACCTCGATGTGCGCCGCCCGCTCGGGGTCGGCCGCGTCAATCACATGGATGAGGAGATCGGCGTACCGAAGCTCCTCCAGCGTCGCCTTGAACGCCTCCACCAGATGGTGGGGCAGCTTGGCGATAAAGCCGACGGTGTCCGAGAGCAGCACGTCGAGCGTATCGGAGACGGTCAGGCGGCGGGTCGTCGTGTCGAGCGTGTCGAACAGGCGGTTGTTGGCGGGGATGCCCGCGTCGGTCAGCCGGTTCAGGAGGCTGGATTTTCCCGCGTTGGTATAGCCCACCAGCGCTACGACGGGCACGGCATTCTTGATGCGGCGCTCGCGCTGCACGGCACGCACCTTGCGCACCTCCTTCAGCTCCGCCTCAAGCCGCGTGATTCTCTCGCGGATGTGGCGCCGGTCGGTCTCCAGCTTTGTTTCGCCGGGACCGCGCGTGCCGATGCCGCCGCCGAGGCGGGAGAGTGACTTGCCCATGCCCGAGAGCTTGGGCAGAAGATACTGATACTGTGCCAGCTCCACCTGGAGCCTGCCCTCGCGCGTCTGCGCCCGCTGGGCGAAGATGTCGAGGATGAGCGCGCTGCGGTCGAGCACGGCCGCGCCGGTCAGTTCCTCGAGCGCACGGATCTGCGAAGGGCTCAGTTCGTTGTCGAAAATCGCCATGGACGCCTCGTGGTTCTTCACGAGCTCCGCGACCTCTGCGGCCTTCCCCTCGCCGATGAAGCTGTGCGGGTCGGGGGCGTGGCGGTTCTGGAGGACTTTCGCCGCGCAGGTGCCGCCCGCCGTCTCGAGAAGGGCCTCCAGCTCGTCGAGCGACTGCTCGGTGGCGTTCTCCTCGGGCTTGAAAATATCGGCTCTCAGGCCGACCAGTATCGCCTTCTCGCCGACGGCGCGTTCTGCTGTCTGAATAGTGTTCATCAATACCTCCCGTGAAATGGGGCTGCGCCCTTCCCGATGCAGGTTATGAAAAAAGCCCGCACCGAATCGGTGCGGACTTTGGTTGGATTACTTGAGACCGTACTTTTTGTTGAAACGATCAACACGCCCACCAGTGTCAACCAGCTTCTGCTTGCCGGTATAGAAAGGGTGACACTTGGAGCAGATTTCGACCTTGATGTCCTTCTTGGTCGAACCCGTCTCGATAACCTCACCGCAGGCGCAACGAATGGTTGTCTGCTCGTACTTGGGATGGATGCCTTCCTTCATGCTGTTCACCTCTTTCTTGGTTCGGTAAAAGGGCCGAAAGCCCTTACTTTTTATCATGCCGTAATATAATATCACGCGTTTTCATATATTGCAAGTCTTTTTTTCATTTCGGATCATAGCGGCAGATTCTATATTAAAAATGGACAGACGGATAACAAGTCCGCCTGTCCATTTTTTTAGCTGAAGGCCCTGCGGTTAAGCAGCACCAAAGGGGACTAATAGAAAAGCTGCTTTCGGTCAGATGATT